>ERZ761602.2188-NODE-2188-length-31782-cov-4.727488_pt1 | contig 31782 bp, 30 predicted proteins | sample MGYA00512165_ERZ761602 | MGnify/ENA primary metagenome ERZ761602 (study PRJEB28899, sample SAMN02445085) | bioreactor sludge metagenome | biome: EBPR sludge; isolation source: Thorneside wastewater treatment plant | place: Australia: Brisbane, Thorneside...
AACCTAAACCGTTCCTTTTTGTGTCCGCGGTTTCAATGAGGGGATGTTGAGCCTTTGCGCCTTCGGCAAAAGTTTGCAAATCCATCGTCTTATTGAGTTTAGCCATGACTTCATTCGTGGATTTTGGATCTTTCAGATAACTCGCCCATCCGTCTCGCACGCCCGCCACGAGCGACTTCACCAATTCCGGATCCTTGGCGATCACCGATTTTCGGGTGACCAAAACGGTGGTGTAGGGATTGTAGCCGGAGTCCGCCACCAAAAAAGTTTTGGGGTTCGCCCCCTGTCGCTTCGCGAGGATCGGCTCCGAGAAGATAAACCCCTGCTGAGAATATTTCTTATTGTGCAAAAACTCTGCGACGCCGCCATTGTAGGGAACGATCTTGGCTTTACCGAAACCATATTTTTTTTCCAAAAATGCAACATAGGCCTGCCCTTTTGACATGGCGACAATGCCATCGGATTTAAAAACATCCGCGAGCGATTTATACCCCTGCTCTTCATGAGTCATAATGGCGTTCGGAGCCGTTTGGTAGACGGCGAAAATCGCGACGACATCCGCACCGCGATCTTGCGAGAGAATCACTTCACTCGCACTCACCGTTCCAAAATCGAATTTTCCGGCGCTCACCATTTGTACGACAGGCGCGCCCGCTCCGCCCGGCACGAGCTCAACATCCAGACCGCGCTTGGCGAATTCATTACCTTCCTTCGCCGCGTAAAATCCGCCGAACTCAGGCTCCGGCACCCAATCGAGTGCTAAGCGGACAGAAATTTTCTTAGTCGGAGCTTCTTCTGACAGAGTAGGTTTTTGAGCTTCCACGCTTTCGCGTTTCGCCTGATTGAGGAGTAAGAACCCAATGGCGGCGAGCATGGCAATTTTGAAAAGACGTGAGAATTTTTCCATGCCCAACGTGTAGCGAAAAGCTCGCTACACGTGAATTTCGAAGATGTGAAATCTTATTGGAACGAGAAGTTAGGTGCGCCCATGTCGCAATCAACTCCCGAGCCATCCACTTGACCCATACCGTTCACGACAAACGTGCCTCGGGTAGAGCCTGCAACAACAAATGCGGACCCCAAGGTAATGGGATCGCCAGGACTAAATGCTTGACCCTCATCTGTCCCGCCCGTTGAAAGATAAATTGCGATGCGGTCCTCGCCAATCACGCGCCCTCCGCCATCGTTGGAACCCGTGCAGGTGCTAACGGTTCCGTCAACCAACGTGCTCGATCCCGTGGAATCCGTTCGACAAATGTCGATCAGATACTCTTCCCCAGCAGTGCAAACGCCCTCGGTCGTCTCAGGAATGAATTTTAAGTTATCGCTAATCTCGAAGATCACGCAGGGATAGGTTCCGTCTGCGAGCTCTCCAGATCCTAAAGTCGGATTTCCCAAAAAGTTTGTGTAGGAAGGGTTGTCGTTCGAAAAAAGCGTGATTGGACTTGAGCAATTTGTCGAGGCCGACACCGCGACTTTATAAATCTTTAACATCATCTGGGTCGGATTCACGGCACTCAATCCGTCTGTCGTACCCGCTCCTCGGATCGTCACATTCCCACCGTTATCGCTACAAGCCGAAGCCAAAGCACTTACAAAAATAAATGAAGCCCAATTTTTCGATGTCATTCTCAAAATCCCCCTATGGGTTATTTTGAGGAGTCCGATGATGAGCGGTAAAGAAAATTCGGGCGGATAAGTTCACCACACCGATCCAGAGCAATGCGATAAGAGAAGCTAAAAGAACGGCCGCAAAGACTACGTCCACCCGTTGCCTTGTCCGGGCGACATCAATGAGCCCCCCCAGTCCTCCACCGGCGATAAACTCCCCGACCACGGCGCCGATGACCGCAAGACCAATCCCAATCCGAAATCCCACGAAAATTTGAGGAAGTGCGTGAGGAAATTGAAGTTTAAAAATCCTCTGCCAAAGGGAAGCTTTATAAAGCCGAAATAAATCCAGCAAATTGGGATCTGTCATTTGAAATCCCGTAAGCGTGTTGGCGAGAATGGGAAAAATCGAAACGATGAAACTGGATGTCACAACGGTAGGTGCACCGTATCCAATCCAAATAACAAGGAGAGGGGCAATCGCCACGATCGGCACGGTCTGGAAAAAAACCGCGTACGGAAGAAATGCCGCTCTCACATAATCATTCATAGAAAATAAGATTCCGGCGGCTAATCCCACCAATGCGCTCAACGTAAATCCAAGTGCCGATGTCCATGCAGTATCGAGAAAAGCGATCCAAAGATCTGAGGAATCGACCGTGGCGGCCGTCCAGACATCCGACGGCGCCGGCACCAAATAGGATGGCAATATTCCAGAACGAACCAGCGCTTCCAATCCAAGCGTCATCAGCGTGAAGAGCAGAATCGGAAGAAGGAATCGCACACTGGAAGTTAATTTCATTTGATGGCCTCATAATGAAGAGTCATTTCACGATTAAATTCCGGCGAGGTCTTCACGCTCCAGTCGCGCTTTCCAGGTTTTATTTCTAACTTTCGATCCAAAATGAGCTTCCCGGGATGCGCGGAGAGCACGAAGGTGCGATTGGCTAGAAAGAGCGCCTCGGAAATAGAGTGTGTCACAAAGATGACCGTCATCCCCGTTCGCTCCCATAGCGCGCGCAAATCTTCATCTAATTTTTGTCGAGTCATCTCATCGAGTGCGGCGAAGGGCTCATCTAAGAGTAAGAGCTGGGGTGACGTCACAAGCGCACGTGCAAGCGAAGTTCGCATTTTCATTCCACCTGAAAGTTGATGAGGATATCGATGGCGGGCATCCGATAATCCCAATTGTAAAATCGCCGAGTCCACACGCGCTTTATCCATCTTTCCAAGCAACTCGAGTGGGAGCTGCACATTCTCTTCCAGAGTTCGCCAAGGCATCAAATGCGATTCCTGAAAAACATACGCCGTAGAGCCCTCCGAAACAGAAACAGAACCCTTCGTAGGACGATCCAACCCGGCGATCAGCCGCAGTAAGGTAGACTTTCCGGAGCCCGACGGTCCCAGGATCGAAACAAACTCACCCGCCACGATGGAGAAGTTCAAGTCTTCTAGCGCGACCACATTGGATTGAAAAATCTGGGAGACCTCTTGAATAGATACAGAAAGACCTGACCTTTGAGTGGCATTCACAATGAAGATTCTCAATTCCCCATTAGATGAGAGAAACCCTCTTTGAGTAGACCGAAAACGACAAGCCCCAGCTGTGCTCCGGATGGTCCCTCACGGCGATATTTATCGAAGGAATAACGATCACAAAATGAATAGAGCTTCTCAAAAATATACGTGTCGCCCATACGCACCCCTTCCAAAGGAAGCTTGGTAGAGAGCGTGTCCAACCAAAGACCCGAGGCTACCATGTGCGCAGATTGAATCACACCCTGATGCGTGTAGCCATGCACCGCCAAGACCACGCCAGAATTTTCCATGCTGATTTTCGGTCGAAGGCCGCGAAAGAAACTGAATGTCCCGCCCCGATGAAGCATCTCATCCGGAATCGCGACTTTCATAATGAGATGCTGACCCTTGGATCGAGGACTTCGAGTCACTTGTTTATTTTCGCAACTCGACGTTCTCTCTAACTGCCCCTCATAGAACTCCATGAGATCCACGCTGTCCTCGCGACCAGGATGATTATTCTCACCGGTATCCGCTTGAAATCGAACGCGCACCTTCGCACCGAGGGCCATCAACGTAACGATCAATGGAGAATGAAAACTCCCCCATCCGATTTCGCCACCGACCGTGCGACGATTTCGAATTTGTGGAGTGCTTGTCGCAAGAACGGCATCCAAAATGGCCGGCGCATATCGCGCTAAATAAGAATCCGCAGCAAGACTCGAAAGAGTGGCTGTAGAGCCAATGCCATACTTTTGATTTTCTTCTCGAATGTCGGATAGGACTTCCAAATTACCGATGTGCAAAATTGCCTTTAAGCTCGGACTCAGCCCTTGGGGAAAATCCGTATGAAAACGTAAAATGTGAGTCATGCCCGCGGCAATTTTCAATTCTTTGCCTCGTCGATCGAGAATCTCGAAGGCCTCGGATAAATATTGAGGACTCAAAAATTCCATCAGGGTTTTCTCACTCTCATGCGCGCTTGACCTTCAGATGCAGGCGGAAGGCCAACCCCTTCGATCGAATCGAGAATTTTTTGATATCCCGTGCAAGCACAGAGATGTCCCTTCAAGCTCTCTCTAATTTCCAAACGCGAAGGATTTGTATTCTGATGAAGAAGCGCCGTGCCCGTCATCAACATGCCGGGAATACAAAAACCACATTCTAGCGCCGAATTTGTGAGAAAAGCTTCCTGAAGTGGTGTGAAGCGATCCTTTTCATTGATGCCTTCGATCGTTGTAACTTCTTTGTGCGCGAGTTGCCCCATCAACATGAGACAAGCATTGGCGATCTGACCGTCCACCCAAACAGTGCAAGCTCCGCACTTACCTTCGCGACATCCCTCTTTTGTGCCGAGCAGTTTCAAATCCGTTCGCAAATAATCGAGCAACCGTTGAAACGGGCTAACTTCTGAACGCATCGGTCGGCCATTCAATGTCCATTCAATCAACATCGCTACTGATTCCTCTTAAAGTTGAGCGTATGTACGGTCGATTTTCGTCGGTTGGGATACATAAACTCCAACGACATCGGAATTTTATCGAGCACGACACCCTTTGCATCATGGATTGCGTTCACTAAACTTGCCAACACTGCCGACATGACAACATCCGCAATCCCGCGAGCTCCAAAAAGTTCCGGCTGTTCTTCAGAGTAGTCTTGAACCTTATATTCAATCGGAAGCACCGTGACTTCTTCCGGCCCATCGAGCGGAGTCGGAATGGGCTGTTCTTCACGATTTCCACTCGAAAATAACGTGGCCATCGCCCAAGACACGGCGGAATCGACTTCAATTTCCAACCCTTTGCCGTAAAGCACGGGGCCTGCATCCAAAATTACTTTTACAGATTCCACACGAACTTCTCCGGTGAGCGGATGAAAGCTCACGCGCGAAACGGCTCCCGCCGCACATCCATGCGGACGCTCAGCGCCTTTCAATATATAAGAGGCTTTTAAATCATGAAGTGAATGCGTGAATCCAAGTTCGCGGTAGCCCATCTTTCGATTTGCCTGCTGATCAGCAACGGCACCGTCCTTTAAAATCACATGGGGCGTTCCTAAAACTTTTTGACCGGCTGCAATGAGCCTCTCTTTCAGCAACTGAGCGGCATGCCATGTGGCCTGCGCCATATAGTAAAATTCTGGATAGGTTTCCCGACGCGCGGGCTTATCAAAATCCAATCGCATTTTGCCTTCCACCGTGAAAGCTTTCGGGTGCGTCTTTAAAACGGTGGCGGCAATTTCACAGAGCGCGGACTTCACGCGTAGGTCGAGCGTGAGGTTGGATGTGCGAATCACAAATGATCCCGAAGGCTGCAGATCGATACTGACTTCGCTGTAATCAAACTCCTTCAGCGTCGTCGGCTGAAACATTTGAAAGCCGTAACCACGGCCCGCGATAAACTTTTCATCCCAAAGCGGACGATTGCGATCGATCGGCACGAGTTCAAAGGGTCTCTCGTAGCGCTCCACTTGCTCGAGCACTTGGTCGAGCCCTGAGAAATCTTCTCGCTGATTTTCAATCCGAAGCTCGAGAGGTTTTACTTCCAGCTTCTTCGCAATCTCTTCCACCAATTGCTCGGTGACCCAAGTGACGGCGGTAAGTCCTTCGCCTTTGAGCGCTCGACGAGGGTGCGTAGGAGTAAGAATAATTTTTCCCTCCAGCCCCACGTATCTAAATTTATAAATCCCCGCGACATGTTCGAGCGCCTTTTGAAGCGCGAGCTCGGCATTGCCTTCGTACGAGCCCACGTCCAAACGCAATTCCCCTCGAAGCTCCACCAGTCGATGTGACTCCGGATCATAGCGAATCCCCAGTTTTCCAGCATAACCGTACGAGCCGATGTCTTGGGTTTCTTGATGCAGGTGTAGTCGCACAGATCGCCGCGTAAGATGAGCAGCAATGGCCAAGAACGCGATTAATTCCCGCTGCTGTCGCCCTCCGAACTGTCCACCAAGATGCGACTCCTTCGCCTGCAATTTCTCATGCGAAACACCAAGGACCTGAGAGAGCCACATGCGCTGGGACTCCGAGAGAAGTGCACCGATATGAAAATTAAACGATTCATCTTTTTCTTTGAATTCTACCCAGCCTGACTCAGCCTCCAAGTAACGAGCCTGCAACGACGGAAACTCAAACGTAGTCTCTACCAATTGAAGATCCTCAGCGTTTGAGGCCTTGCCCAATTCAAATTTCACCGATCGAACTTCTTCCTCCTGCGGAAGGGGTGCCGGTTTCCAATCGATGACTAAAAGATCCTTCGCCTTCTCCAAGGCGTCTTGACTCTCGGCCACGATCAGCGCGATGGGTTCCCCCACGTAACGCACTTCCTTTTCCGCCAAGATGAGCTGCGATTTTTTAGCGCGCGCCCCGAAGGAGGCATTTTGCGGAATATCGTGCGCTGTGATGACGCGAAGCACACCTTCAACCTTCATCGCTTCCTTTGAATCGATTTTCGAGAACGTGGCGCCAGGATGAGGGCTTCGAACCACCTTTACATGGGCAACATCCGCTGGAAGTAACGCGCAGAGATAATCCGTTGGGTAAAAAGCTAGTCCTCGAATCTTGTCCTTCTCCTCCTGCGAGTAGAGCGAAAAAAATCTTCGGATATAAGCTGAATCGCTGATGCTCACTGGGCTCTATGCTCTACCAAATCGATGTTCGAAATCAATTTCGCAAACAGGTTAACTCCTAGAAATTCCTTGCAATTCACCCTATGCCCCCAGAAAATCTTAGATAAGGCCACCACGCCAAAACCGTTTTTAGGGGGGAAATCGACCATGGATCCAATGACGACTGCCAATACAGCCGCCACCGCAGGTAACGCGCTGGTAGAGCAACATATGAGCCTCATAGACCGATATTTTGCCGGAGGGTTCTTTATGCACCCAATCGCGCTTGTCGGGTTGATTGCGTTGCTTATCGTGCTGGAACGCTTCCACGCTTTGTATGTGCAAACGAAGTTCGATAAGGCTGCCATTCTTTCGGAAGTTCGAAATGCGATCTACTCGGGCAGACTGGTGGTCGTAGGAACGACGATCATTCACCAAATCATTCAGGCCGGCTTCCATGCCTTTGAAAGATCGGCGAAGGATTCCGAAGTGCAAATCGCCATTGATGCGGCCGCCTCTAAGCATTTCCCAACGGTGGAAAAGCGAACCTCCTATCTTTCCACGCTGGCCAACATCGCGACACTGCTTGGACTGCTTGGAACCATTTCCGGTCTTATTGTCTCTTTCGCAGGCGCGGCGAAAGCCGATCCGAACCAAAAAGCAGAAATGCTTGCTGCGGGGATCTCGGAAGCAATGAATTGTACGGCGTTTGGTCTTTGCATCGCGATTCCGGCTCTTCTGGCCTATGCCTTTTTGCAAGGCCGCACGCAGCGAATTATCGACGACGTCAACGAAGTCGTTTTGGAATCCATGAACTTTGTGATCACGCATCGAGATAAATTGAAAAGCGGCGCTGCGAAAAGCGAAGCCTAACACTTCGAATCGTTCAGGGGAGGAATGGTTATGATGGAATTACTTTGGAAAGTTAAAGAAGCCTGGGAAGCCGGTGGATATTTCATCTATCCGATCCATCTCGTAGGTATTCTGGCAATCTCAATCACCATTGAGAGAATCTACGTTCTCTATTTCAAATCGACGATGAACACGCGTAGTTTTTTAAATCAACTCGCTCCGAGTGTCGGACGAAATGATTTTCAATCCGCCGTTCAGTTTTGCGATTCGATTCAAGCGCCCTCCGCAAAATTGGCAAAGTCCCTGTTGGTCAGAGCCATGAATCGCGGTGGACGAGAAGACATCGAAGCGATGATTGAAGCTTCGCTTGCAAGGGAAGCGCATCCGATTGAGAGACGAACGAGTTATCTCTCCATGCTCGCCAACATTGCGACGTTGCTTGGATTGCTTGGCACGATTTCCGGTCTCATCGGATCTTTTGCCGCAGCGGCAACGGTTGATCCCACGCAAAAGGCCGAACTTCTCGCCAAAGGGATTTCCGAAGCCATGAATTGTACGGCTTACGGACTCGTGGTGGCGATCTTCGCACTGGTGATGTTTGCGCTTTTACAAGGTAAAACGCAGATGTTGCTCGATGATTTGAAAGAAACCGCTTACGAAATTCGATCCATGTTGAATTTTGATCGTAAGAAATCAGCCTAATCGGATCAGAAAAAGGACGGAGGGGTTATGGGCGTAAGTATTGATACGGGGAGTAAGGGTGGACGACGAGGTGTCGACGCGGAGTTGAACCTGATCCCGTTCATCGATCTTCTTTCCGTTTGTATTTTGTTCCTTTTGATGACCGCCGTGTGGGTACAGATTTCGAAAATGTCGGCCTTTTCACAGCCTTCGGGTGAAGCGACCGTACGAAATTCTGAGATCTCTAATATCACCACCGCCAAAGAGGATCGCGATTGGGATGTTCTTCTCCGAAAAGAAGGCGTTCAAATTGTAGAAGACGGCAAAACGCTTGCGATGATTCGTCCTGAGCAAATGGGAACCATTAAGGCGGAATTTGAAAAGCTCCTTCCTCGATTGGAAAAAATTGAAAATCCCAAGATTTCACTTCGAGCCGAAGATGAAATTATCTACGAAAATCTCATCCGAGTTTTGGACACACTTTTTGTATTGAACCTTACGAATGTCACCATCGGAGGAATGAACTAATGCCGATTTACGCTCCAGCGAAACGCATCAATCCGACGGTGAAACGTAAAGGCGCTCTTGGTAAGAAGGAAGTGTACGCGGGTTTGTATCTTACGAGCATGGTGGACATGTTTGCCATCATGGTCATTTTCTTGCTCCAAAGTTTCAGCGCGGAAGGCGAACTCATCGTTCTGCCTTCCGGCTTGGAACTTCCCAAAGCCGAAAACGTCGGCACGCTTGAAAAGGCGCCTTCGCTTATCATCGCTAAGGATGTAATCACGCTTGAAAACGTGGTGGTTGGGAGCACCCTCGATTTATTCAATCAGGAAGATTGGCATCTTGAATCCCTCCAAACTGCTCTCAAGGACTATCGCTTAAAGCTTGAAGAAGAAGAGCTTAAAAAGACGCCGGAGAACCCTGAACTCGCCAAAGAAGAGGCGGAAAAACCTACACAGAAAATCAATATCTCGGCCGATCGACGTCTGCCCTTTCAAGTCATTCGGAAAGTTATCTACAACGCCGGCCGCGCAGGCTATCCTGACTTTCGATTTGCGGTTTTTGCAGGCAATGCTCAGTCGGTCTCGGAACCCATCGAGTGGATGATGCCGGTGCCGAATGCGACGACGCCCCAAAAGTAGGTTTTTCAGGGATTTCCGACCAATTTGACCCAAAGGCTTTCGCCAAGTAGGGTGCCCAATCTTGGGTCATCAAGGTCACTCTATGGGTTTGAAAGTTATATTATTAGTCTTACTTCCGCTCCTGCTGATCTCGGACGTTCACGCCATCAAAGGGAGACGACCTTCCTGCGGTGATACCGTTGTCGACCTTGAGAAATCCAAATATATCAGCCCCGGCATCCAAGGACTTCTCGACCGCTCTGGCAAATTCTTCACTCGCGATGAAGAAGAAGCCGTCACCGCAGAGCTGGATCAACTGAAGATCCGAATCATCAAAGAAATATTAATGACTAAAGACTGGGAAAGCGCGGCACCTCGGGAATTTTTCAAGCAGATTGCTCACGGAACTCATCGAAACAACCCGACGCTTATCGAAACTTTCCAAGCTCTCGCTCGGGAGACAAAACCCTGGACCGATGATCAGGTGCTGGACGCGCTCTATTTAGGAAATGCCAAAAATTATGCAAAATTTTTCTACGACTGGGTCGATACCATGGAAAAAACTCGCCCCACTGAACTTTCTGAAGGCATTCGAAATGATATCCAAAGATTCCGAAGCCTCCTCGGAGAGGTGTTTCAAACATTTATCCGCTTGATGTGGAAGTACTCGATTGGCTCGGCCCAATTCCTTACTTCTCGAGGGAAACCCACGAATGCGGAAGATGTTTTCTACGTCGCAGAAGATGCAACCATGGAAGCACTTCAGTATTTCGATCGTCGAATGGGGTATCGCCTCTCCACGAGCATCGTGGGCGCCATCAAGCTCAAGTTTAGAATGCTCCTCCGACCTAGACCGGGAAGTAGAGAATACACCTCAGACACGCCTGAATCATTTACAGCGGCGGTGGAAGGAAATCAGCCTGAGCCGAATCTCCGCATCTCCAAAGAAATGTGGGACGCAATCGATCGAACGCTCAATGAATATCAACGCTTGGTCATTCATCTTCGTTATCCTCAAGAGGGCGGTGACGCTTGGACGTTTGAAGAAATTGGAGAGATGGTTGGAGTCACGAAGGAAGCCGTCAGGGTGCAGGAAAAAAAGGCACTCGAAAAAATCCGAGAATTTTTTGAAGCGAGACAGATTTCCATTTCCGATTTTGAGAGTCCTTAGGAACTAGTACTCCCGCGCTTTGCGCTCCAGGAATCCGCGTGGCCGCGAACGCGGTACGCACGTATCCAGCCCAAACCATACTTCGCGTGAATATCCATGGGCTCGGACAACCAACCGCGAGGTAAAGATTTATACGTGGCCTCGCTCACGAGAATTCCTCCGGCGGGACAAGCCTGTTCCAACTGCTGCGTGAGAGTCACGGCCTCACCGACTGCGGTGTAATTGAAATGATGCAGCGAGCCCGCATTTCCTACGAGCATGAGGCCGGTGCTTACGCCAATCCTCACTTTCACGCGTTGGCCGGGGCCTACGAGCAAAGGCTGTCGATCCATCATCTCTTGAATTTGTACCGCACATTGAACGGCGGCTTCGGCAGCGAATTCCGGTTTTTCAATCGCATCGGAGTCTCCAAAAATGGCGAGGAGACCGTCTCCCATTTTCTTGTCGATCATGCCGCCAAATCGCATCACGATGGGATCCAAGCGCTGAGAAAATCGCTGCATGAGTACAAAAATCTCCTCGGTCGTAAGACCATCGACCAATTTGGAGAATTGATCGATGTCGACGAGAAGTGCCGTCAATATTTTCTGGCGACCTTCCAAATGAAGTCTCTCTTTGCCCGTCATCAACCGATGGAGTCGCTCATCGCTCACATAACCGCTTAGTGCTCGCTCAATGGCGAGCCGCTCTTGACGATCGCGATTCGATCGCGTGGCGATCGAGAGCATTCCAAAGGCCACGAGAAGAACCGCGCCTTCGATCGGATAGGTTCGAAACTCTAGGAACGCGGTAAGGAATAAATCTCCCGCGGTATAAATCACGAGAGATCCTATCGCAAATGAAACGGTGTGACGGAGCCGGCCTCGCTGAGAAATCCAGAATGCAAAGATCCCAGAGAGAAGCGCAACAAATGTTTGAAATTCTCCAATGGAAGATTTTTCAAAGAGCGCCAAGGGACTCAGAAGGCCGTAGTGTTGCTTCAAGCGAAGCCATTCACCATCAAGAAGGCCGAGGATAAATGCCTGATTGCCCTCCCCGCCTTGAAACACGACAAGCGCGACCGCAAGAATTCCGGCGGCGAGCCACGTTCGTGCAAAAATGAACCTCTCTCCCACAAATTCATGGTGACAGCAGTTGAGGTATGATGCGTTGCTCCACGACTTGAAATGTTGGAAGGCTGTCCGGAGCAGTCCAAGAGCCTTCGCCAGGAGCAACCTCACAAGTGCGACGAGAGATTGCGACAGCCCGCTCGTTTTTCCAGGTTGAGTGACGAGAGGCATTGAGTGCCGCTGAATTCACGCCGACCAGTTGACGCTGCGGATAGAAGGTCGATTGAAATCGATTCGCTCGACGAAAGGTCGCGCGGTCGATCTCTAAACTTTTGGGCCAAGAAATTTTGAAATAGACTTCATAAGCCCGCCGAAGTTTTCCATGGCTTATACGTCGGAGCCCATCATTCATGGCCCAGCCCTTTCGAAGCGCATTCTCCACCCGAAGTATTCCGTGAAGCCGCGGATCACTGAACTCATTTGCCTTGGCAAGGGTCTGCTGAAGAGTGCGAGATCGAAAGGGGTAACTCAGACGAAGAGCATCTTGGGCGCGCTCGATTGTGCCGGCCGTCGCTGAAGAAATCGATAGCCCTAGCCTTACGCTTCGGCAAATGGGCGGCAGTACAACATCCCCGCCCGCCATGCAGGGAGCAGCTGCGGTATCCATGCCACGGGCGATGCGCTCGAGTGCCTTGTTCTTCGACATGATTTCCGATTCCAGAATGTGCCTGCGCTGATTGCAAAGTGAGAGCGTCGTCGCGCGAAGACGCACATCCTCTAAGGTCGTTTGAGAGGCGTTGCCATAGAGATTTAGGATGAGAGCCCCGAGTGGAACAAGGACGGTTGTTAATATAAGGATGAGAATGGGCATGCCAGCAGGGATTGCAATTGAAGGGCCAGCGCTAGAACCGCTTAGGAACTAGATTTCCACGGACCTCGCCTCCGGATATGTCCGGCCGTCGATTTTCTTCGGCCTGTGCCTTTTGGGCCCTCGAGCCGACTGAATAGGGAGAGTCGAGAGTTAAGGATTAACAAACGAAAATCCGTAACTCTTCCTTCTGCGCATGCTCGAAGGAAGGGGCCTAAAAAACGTGAGCCGGGAACCTTCCCGCGGCTATCCAACGTCATATTCCAACGTAAGCGAAGTCCCCTATTCCCCATTCGCCCAATATGGACTATTTCTTCCCCGTGAGAGGCCTCTTACGCACAACTATCGCCGGATTTCTTTTACTGCATCTGACGTCGTCTCAATCAAACGCCGCGCCGTTTGAAATTCGATGGTCGCGCGAGGGTCTGGAGTTTCGAAATGTGCACTGGTCAGTCGCCCATGTGATATTGCCCGCACCCGAGTTTCCCGACGTGGATGTTGGCACTCTAGAGTCCATCATGTGGGGGCCCGATGGACGAGGCGGCTTCTATTATTATCATAAAGATCACAATCCTTCTGAGCCGCAGTGGAACATGCTACTCGTTTGGCCACCTCCGACCGAGGTTGTCACGAAAGGATTCATTCGCAATTCCGACAATGGATCATTCACGATCGACGAAATGTTTTTTGGAACCTCCATTCTTGGAGAGAGCTCCCCGAGTAGCGGATCCCCTGAAAATCTTTCCATTCTCATTCGCATTCCAGAAGGGAGAGTTGCATTGATCGGTTACACGGTCTCCGCAGAAAATCGTCACCCCGGACTTCCTGATGAGTTTCCTTGGGCAGGTTTCTACGATTTAAATATAGACGGAGAAATTTCCAATGCGGATGCGGCCGCATTTGGGCAATGGTACGATGCCAACGATAGGCGAGCGGATTGGGATCAGAATGGAATTTTGGAAGACGCCGATCGGATTGCTTTTGCACTCGATTTTCAAGCGCATGCCGTCCCCACAGATTCAGCGTCTGACGAGCAAGGCGGAAGCAGCGGCGATCAAACCTCTTCGGGATCTTCCGGAGGAGGCTGCGCTCTCAGCCTTTCCAACGAAATTTCTCATCACGGTCCCTTCGCAATGTTACTTCTGGCGGCGCTCGCCTTCCTTTTCTTTGTGCGCCGCAAACGTCAACGAACGTAGACATAACGAAATTGAAGACTTCGCTCTTAAGGAATGCTGAAATGCGCAAATGTCTCATTCCCTTTATGAAAGTTTATGGGTCTTCCTCTTTGTAGGGATCGCATCCGTCTTTGTTTTTAAGCGTTTGAGATTCGGATCTATCCTGGGCTATCTCGTCGCCGGCGCTGCTTTAGGCCCGTGGGGCGCGGCCTTCATCACCGACTATCACTCGATCATGCAGGTTGCCGAGCTCGGGATCATCTTCTTCCTCTTCTTAGTCGGCTTAGAGCTTTCACCCAAACGACTTTGGGTGATGCGACAGCTCGTCTTTGTCCTTGGCACGTCACAACTCCTGGTTGTTGGTCTCGCGATGGCGGTGGTGATGAGTTTTTTGTGTTCTCACGCGAGTCTGCAGTCCACGCTTGCCATGGGATTGGCGCTCGCACTTTCATCCACGGCCGTGGCGATGCAGATACTTACGGAAAAGCGTGAGCTCACTACAGAATTTGGCCAAAAAACATTTGGCATTTTGCTCTTCCAAGATCTAGCCGTCATCCCGCTTCTCATTTTGTTTCCGCTACTTGCCAGTGGTGGCGCGCAAATTGATTTTCACTCAGGGCTGATCGCCACCTTGAAAGGTCTTGGGGCCATCGCGCTCCTGATTCCCCTCGGAATCTATGTCATCCCCGCTCTCTTCCGCTATTTAGCGAAAGCCCAAATGCAAGAGCTCCTCACCGCCGCCTCTCTTTTTATCGTCCTCACACTCGCGGTCCTCATGCAATTTGTCGGCCTCTCCATGGCGCTCGGCGCATTTTTAGGTGGGGTTCTCCTTGCAAATTCTAATTACCGCCACGAGCTCCAGGCGGATGTAGAACCTTTCAAAGGCTTGCTCCTCGGACTCTTTTTTGTCTCCGTTGGAGTCTCCATTGATTTTGGAGTCCTACTCAATCGTCCGTTTCTCGTCCTCGGATTAACGGCTCTCTTCATGGTCGTAAAAGTTATCTTGAATTGGATTTCGCTCAAAATCCCTCAACGCTGCCTGCGATCTAGGAGTGACGTGCTGACGGCCATCCTTCTCGGGCAAGGAAGTGAATTCGCCTTTGTACTTTTCACCTTGGGAACTCAACTCGGACTTTTTCAACCCAGCGAGACCAGTGTAGCCATCTTGGTCGTCTCGCTCTCGATGGCGCTATCTCCTCTTTTAAATGGCGCGGGAAATGCCCTAGTCAACTCGATCGCCAAACGAAAGGACACCCGCACTTTCGATGCCGAAGTCGATCACAACCGAGTGATCCTTGCAGGCTACGGCCGTGTGGGCCAAATCGTACATCGCATTCTACGTTTGCAAAATATCAACTGCACCGTGCTCGAGAGTGATGTTGAACAAGTGGATTTTGTTCGAAAATACGGCGTGCAAGTATTCTTTGGAGACGCCTCTCGGTTGGACCTCTTAAAAACCGCCGGAGCACACAGCGCCCAGATGATTATTGTCACCATTGATGATCCTAAATCTTCCATTCACACGGTGGAAACCGTACTGAAGAATTTCCCGCATTTGAAGATTTTCGCTCGAGTTCGAAATCGAGAACATGCTTTGAAACTCATGGAGCTGGGCATCCCGCAGCATCATCTCGTTCGAGAAACCTTTCATTCGAGCCTTTATCTGACGGAAGAAATTCTGCGACAGATGGGCCTCTCCTTCTCCGCAGCTTCCGAAACTGTTCAGCGATTCCAGGAACACGACGAGCAAGTACTTTCGCAGCAAAAGCAATATCTCAACAACGAGGATGAGATGATCAAGTTCACACTAAAATCGGCGGAAGAGCTGCGAAAGATCTTCGAACAAGATAAACCGATGGAAAAAGTGGCCAGTTAGCCCTCTTAAGAATCCGCTAGAAGCTGTAGCGCCTGATAGGCAGCGTAGCGTTGATTGAGTTCGCGGTCGAAACCGAGCTGCAACTTTCGAGTGAGCACTTTTTTGGAACGCTTAGACGCCACCGCAAACCAAATGAGACCGACGGGTTTTTCTTTCGTACCACCGGTGGGTCCCGCGATCCCAGAGATCGCTACCGCACGGCTGGCGTTACTATGTTGGAGTGCCCCTCGAGCCATCTCCGTCACGGTCTGTTCACTGACCGCGCCGAAAGCATCCAGCGTCTTTGGGCTCACTCCCAACTGTTCCACCTTGGCTTCGTTAGAATAAGTGACGAAAGAGCGATCCACGACTTTCGACGAGCCCGACACTTTAGTGAGCATGGAAGTGGCCAGCCCTCCTGTACATGACTCAGCCAGCGCCACTTTCACTTTGGATTTCAAGAGTCGACGCAATATGGATTCCTCAAACGTCGTTGAGTCTTCTGAAAAGAGCGCAGCTCCAAAAGCCAAACGCAAGTTTTTCGCTAGACTTCGCACGATCTTCTTTGCATCGCTTTCCGAAGGCGCCGTCACTTGAAGCTTCAAATGATTTTCCGGCAAATGAGTCCGATAGCCTACGACAACCTTCGCAGGCACTTTCAACTTCTTCATCAATTCGTTTAAATGACTCTCCGGCCATCCAAATGTTTTGAAAATAAAGAGAAATTCCTTTTCTCTCGGCGCTTCCAAACGAAGTTGCGGCAAAATAAACTTCTGAAGAAGAAAGTCGTACTCGCGAGGCACTCCCGGTAGAAAATAAAGACGACAATCTCCAACTTCCATTTCAATGCCTGGCGCCGTTCCCTCGTCATTTTTTAAAACCTTCGCACCTTCGGGAATCATGGCTTGCTTTCGCTGACTATCGTTCGGCTCCCGATGAAATCGACGGAGGCGCTCCACGACATTGGCCCACGCCTCCTTTGAATAAATGAGCTTTCGACCAAATGTTTTCGCTGCCACCTCGAGAGTGAGATCGTCACTCGTCGGACCGAGTCCGCCGGAAATAAAGAGAATGTCGGAGCGCACGGCGGACTGAACGAGCTGAGCTTGAATGGTGGCGGGATCGTCTCCGATCACATTGGAGCGACGCACTTTGAGCCCGAGCGGCTTCAGCGCCAGTGCAAGCCGCTGCGTATTGGTATCGCTAATCGTGCCGTCTAAAAGTTCATTTCCCGTTGAAATGACTTCAATGTTTAAATTTGCCATAGGTCTCAAAGAAAAAATAAATATCGAATGCCCGCTAAAACGATGCACGTATAAACGCCCGCCAAAACATCATCCATAATCACCCCCCAAGGCCCTGACCAATTCCGATCAATGGCTCCTACTCCGAGAGGTTTGAAAATATCGAAGAACCGAAAAATCGCAAAAGCGGCCACGACCCATCCCCACGTCCAGGGAATCAGAAGCAAGGAGATTCCCATGCCCACCCATTCGTCTACGACGATTTTGCTCGAATCGTGAGAGCGCGACGTTCTTTCAAAGTACTCCACTGCAAGTACGCCGACCAAAAACCAAGCGAGACAAAGAGCCACCAGAAATACCCGGTTTTCTAAAATGGAAATCCAAAAAATCGCCGCAACGGCAGAAGCCACGGTCCCGGAACCTCTTCGAATGCAGCCAATCCCAAAACAAGTCACCCATAGCCAAGACAATCGCCATTCCCACGTCGGAAACGCCATGAATGCTGTTTTTTCTTCAATCTCTCTTCTATTTTCCACCCCCGCTAGCTAACCTTTCTCTCATCACTATGAAAAGCATTCGTGCTCTCGAAATGAACTCCTATGCCCTGGTGTACGTCGCAATGGTCGTTGTAACGCTCGCCGTGGACTACTTAGGCAATTATGATCCCTTTCACGCGTGGAAAATGTCTCAGATCCCGTCCGCGAAGTGGATTGCCATCGGCCTTAGCGTGACCATCGTCTATCTAATCGGGGCCCTCCTCAGTAGTCGCATGTTTAACTGGGCCATCAATCTCGACAAAGTTTTTCGCCAAATTCTGACGCCCTTTTCGTATGTTCAAATTGTCTTTTTGGCACTCTTGAGCGGCTTTGTGGAAGAGTGGTTTTTTAGAGGAGTCTTGCAACCACGTTTTGGCATCATCCTCACCTCGATCGTTTTTGGACTATCTCATTTTCTTCCGGAACGAACACTTTGGTTTTGGAGCGTGACGAGCTTTGCTATCAGCATCGTCTTTGGACTCATTTTTAAGAATTCTGGTTCATTGCTTCTCTTGGCGCTCATGCATTCCGCCATCAATTTCGTCTTACTTTGGCGTTTGAATCACAGCGCGGATCGAAGTCATCCTCTGCCTTCTCTTTAGGTTTGATTTAAAGAATTTCATCCCAACGCGGGCTTACTGCAAAGGCAGCATTAATCAAACCTACATGCGAATAGGCCTGTGGGAAATTCCCAAGCTGTATTTTCAACGTGGGATCGAAATGCTCAGGCAAAAGTCCCAACCGATTGCTCGACGTTAACGCTCCTTCGATAATTTTCTGAGCGCGATCTCGCTCTCCTAAATGCGCAAAGGCCTGTGCCATCCAAAACGAACACACGACAAAGGCAGCCCGAGGCGTTCCAAAATCATCCTCTCGAATATATCGATAGAAAAATGATTTCGTACCATCGTCGAGAATCAGACTCCTTTGAAATTGTTCGACCGTAGCCTTTGAAAGTGCAGGATTTGGAAATCGCAACACCGGCAGAAGAGCGAGCGATGTATCCAAGCTATTGTCCTCTGGGCCATTTCGAAGAATACCTTCAACAACTGCAGCTTCTATATGTTTTTGAGCTCTCTCTTTCTCTTCCGTTACATTGATTTTGAGCTGTGCGAGATATCCTTGGCGCTGAATGCGCTCGATCCGTTCGAGCCCCGCCCAAGACATCAGATTTGTAAAAGAATGCTCCCTCCATCCATTTCGAAATTCCCACAATCCTGCATCCGGTACCGAGATGGACCGAGCTGCCAGTGAAGCCAGATGCTCCAATAGCTCTTCATGTTCTCGGACGCGCAAATAGCTAAATCTCCGATCAAAGAAAATCGGAGCGAGTGCCAAAATCAGTTCTCCATAAACATCATTTTGAATGTGCTCCGCTGCCTGATTATTGCTGCGCACGGGCTTACTTCCGCAATAGCCCGTCCAATCGGCATGCACGCGCTCCGGCAACGGCACATCGCGATCTAGCGTATAAACTGGACAAAGCCGATCCTTCGAGGACTCACGTTCAAAGCCAATGCTCAGCAGAAATTTTAAAAATCCCTCCATCTCTTCGAAGTGTCCCAAGTTATGAAAGGCTGAAAGCACAAAATAAGCATCGCGCAACCAACAAAATCGGTAGTCCCAATTGCGATTGCTCTCTCGATCCTCCGGTAAACTTGTCGTGAGCGCCGCTAAAATGGCACCTGTCTCTTCATAGCAATGCAGTTTGAGTGTGAGAGCAGCGCGAATGGTCTCTTCTTGAAATAAACTCGGAATCGAACAATGCTTCACCCAGGTTCGCCAGTAGTCTCTCGTTTTCCCAAGAAGATGCTGAGCCAGCTGTTCAAGATCTTCGTCGATGGAATAACTCCACGTGAGGCCAAAGTACAATTTTTCCTTTAAGGGAAAGCTCGACGACTCCAATAGATACGTCAGCGGCATAGTGGTCGTCAGCCTGAGCGCATCGTCGGCCATTTCAAAGCGCACATGGCTATTCACTCGAATGGGTTTTACAAAATGCTTCGTCCACCCATTGACCGGTTTACAACTTACCCGAATCAAAGGCGCACCCTTCAAAGGCTCGACGATACGAAATACCGCAAGTGGGCGATACATTCTGCCGTGCTGTTCAAACCGAGGGCAAAAATCGGTGATTCGAAATGCTGAGCCATCCGAAGCCGTCACTTCCGTGACAAGGATGTTGGTGTTTTCAATGTAGGACTGTCGATAGGTAGCCGATTCACGGTCGGTACCGATCAAGCTAATGCTGAACTGTCCGCCGTTGGGATCTAGAATACTTCCCAAAATCGGAGGGCTATCGGGTCTCGGAAGACAAAGCCAATCGATCGATCCCCTTTCACTGACAAGCGCAGAAGCTTGGCAATTTCCGATGAGTCCATAGGCGTACATCGACGAGCAGCTTACTCTCTAGATTTTCGAAACACTTCTAAAAAATTCCGCCTCGGCTTCAATTGTTTTCCAAAAATCGGACAGCAGCAAACTTTCATTCTCAGAATGCGCGAGCGTGTAGGGATCTTCTACGCCGAAAGTTATAACTGGCGCGTTCAAACTTTCTTCGAAAGGTTTGATAAAAGGAATGCTCGCCCCGCAACCAATGGCATGGGCTTTGCAGCCGTAGGCTTTCTCCAGCGCACCAAAGGCCGCTTGGAACGCGTTTCTATTCTTAGGAGAATCTGGATTGGTGGCCCAGGCATCGGCCGGCTCCTGCGCTTTTAAATTGACTTCAACTGTAGAGGGAGAATGTTTTCGGAAATGCTGGAGCAGATCCTCCTGTACGTCCGCAGCCCGTTCTCGCTCCGTCACCCGAATACCAACGCGCGCAAAGGCCCGATCACAAACAATATTGTTTGCCAATTTTTCACTGCTGGCCTGAATGGCATTGACGGACAGCGATGGCGCATTCCAGACCAAATTCCAGGGATTCTCTGGCACGGATTCCTCTCGGATCACTCCCGCTTGTTTCGCAAATTCCTTTCGGCCGACAGGCACCGCTGAATAATCCTTCTCCGGAATTCTCCCAATGGATTTCAGCTGAATCACTCCCCGCTCATCTGTGAGGGACGCCAACATTTTCGTAAGCACTTGCACAGGATCCACGACGCCGCCTCCCCAAAGACCGGAGTGTAATGGCGCGTGAAGTGATTTCACTTCTACTTCGACCACGACAAGTCCTCGCAAACTGGTGGTCAACGAAGGAACTCCTGAATCGATATTCGCGGTGTCCGTCACCACGATTACATCGCACTGGAATCGCTTTTGATGGGCTTTCAAAAATGGGAAAAGGTGATCGCTTCCCACTTCTTCCTCTCCTTCGATAATGACCTTTAAATTGACCGGCAGTTCCGCACCCGAGTCTTTCCAAAGTTTGAAGGCTGCGGCATGCACCATGATTCCCGCTTTATCGTCGGCTGTCCCTCGACCGTAGAGCCGCCCATCCTTTTGAAGGGGCATAAAAGGCTCGGTCTTCCAGAGCTCCCGTCGTCCCTCAGGCTGAACATCATGATGTGCGTAGAGCAACAAGGTGGGCTTCTTCGGATCCGTCACGTACTCCGCGCAAACATAGGGAAAGCAGTTGTCGATCTGCATGAGCTCCACATTTTGAAAACCAAGCGCACGAAACATCTCGGCTGTCGCCCGAGCGCTTTCATGGACATGCTTAGAGTCGAAACCCTCGAAACTCACGGAAGGAATTTTGACGAGTTCACATAAATTTTGGAGAGCCCAAGTTTTTTGGGATTCGGAAAGTCGGAGAATCATAGTCTCCGGTTATGGCATACTTTTCAGGAAGTGGACAACTTTCGATCAAGGCACTGAGTTGATGATGTCGCGAAGCTCTTTCCCTACCTTGAAAAAGGGCAATCGCTTCGGGGCAACTTCAATGGGATCTCCGGTGCGAGGATTTCGACCTTGATAGGCTTCGTAGGCGCGCGAAACAAAACTTCCGAACCCGCGAATTTCGATTCTTCCACCATCACAAAGCGTGTCGGCCATTGCACCGAAAATAACATTCACGACGGCTTCAGCTCGCTTGCGTGGCATGTTCGTTTTATTAGCAACGATATCAATGAGTTCGGACTTGTTCATATAGCAATAGTTTAACCGGTCTCGTAGAACCCTCAAGCACTCCAGTCAGCGTCATAAGAAATGACATCCGTCGTTGCGCGCTTGCGTCAGTTGGTCGAGGATTTTTAGGCGAAAAGATCGATTCGGCCGGTGAAATTATGCGTCGAGATGTCGCTTCTGACTCGATGCTTATCGTTTCGAGTCTCGTTTGACTCCCATTGAATCGCAAATTCCAGCACGAAGCCCGGATCATCTGCCTGAAAGTCCGTGCCTGATGCCTCTTTATAAAAGCGCTGAAAGTCATTCATGATGCTCGAGAGCTGGCGGCCGAACTCCTCTCGTGTGATTTTGCCATCTTTGTCGACATCCATCACATCGAGGACCTGCTCCTCCCTCAAATTGAGCTGCCCTGAAAAGTTCTTAAGCTCGTCCTTGGTGAGATACCCCTTCGCACCGATATCTAGATCCGCAAAAACGGCATCTACAAATGCATCGAATCCTCGTACGAACTCATTGACTCCCTTTTTGGCGTCGTCAATCTCGCGCGCGTATTCGTCTTTCATGGACTCACTCTGGACCCCCATGGCGCCGGTGTAATGCACGGCGGAGCCTTTGGAATAAGTACCATTCAAAGAAACGATATAAGAAGGAGAACCCATCTCCTTTTCTTTCTCGACGGCGGATTTTGAAAATTTATCGAGATGATGCAAAACGCCGCCGATATTGCGATTAAATTCTGCCTCGTCGACTCGACCATCTTTATTTTTATCAAGACGCTCAAAAACTTTATCGAGATCTAAATCAAGTTTCTGCGCAAATCCCTTCAAAGACTCTTTCGTTAGAACGCCATTATTTTTCTCGGTGAGTTGATCGAAAAGAAGTTTTTTGAAATTCTTAAAGACTTTCTTTAACTCCGCGGCGTTGACATTGCCGCTGCCGTCGGCGTCGAGTACGCGAAAAAGCGCATCGGCATCGAGCCCCAGCTTTTCCGCTATGTCTTTGATCTCATTTTGGTCGATTACTTTGTTGGAATCCTGATCGACGGTGGCAAAAAAGCCTTCCGCCTTTTTCAAGGAATACTGCACGCGCTGAGTCGTTGTGGATTTTACAGCATCCGACATTCAAGGACCTCTCGCTTCTCGACAGGATTATCTTAAGCCCAGTCCAAGCCTGCGGCCCCGCCCCAAGAATTAGTGCTTAGATTCCCAGACTTTGAGCCACTGATTACGCATATGGAGGGGGGAGTATTCACCGCCATCGACTTCTTGAAGATGTTTCATAAGCAACTCCATATCGTCCCAGGTTATACGACCAATGTTTACGTCGAAGTAATAGCCGAGGAATTTATTGTAATACATGTTCAAGTACAGTTTTTGATCTGCGGCTTTCATGAATTCAAGAAATTGCGGGATCGACATTTTGGCTAAAATTCTCGCATGCAAAAACTCCGAAAGGAAATAGTTCGTGAGTGTGGGAATTGAATGCTCGCCGTAGTCGACTGTCCTCAAAGCGTCCACGATCTGAAGAATCTCATTGGCGTCCTCCACTTCAAATCCCTTCGCCAACTTCGATTGGAAGTAGCTTTTCAATAGTCGATTGCCATCGGCATGAAAGTGATAGGCATTCGCAATTCGAATATTCTCTTCGAGCCCTCTATTGAATGCTCTCCGTTGTTCATCGGTGAATCCAACATCCTGGTCATTATTAACGGCGATAGCATTTATCTTTGCTCTTAAGACCTCACGATGCACCTTTCGAAGCGTTCGAACTCGACCTACGAGCGCGCGAGGATCTTCAAAGGCCCGACTACGAGATTCTGACGCCAACACTTCTCTCACGCGCTCCAACGATTCCGCATACTTTGTCTGATGCACATTCTCTTTCGTTTTAATGGTCGTCGCCCAATGCTCCAAAGATGCCACGGAGAGCACATAGGCGGCTTTCCATTCAAACGTCGCCGCCAACCATCCCCGGCTCAGTTGCAGCCGCTGGTTAGCATATTCACCATACGGAAGTTCCAAAATCCTATTGGTCTCAATCGCACGAATGTCGTCTTCCGCATATCGGATCGCGAGCTCGATGGAGTCTTCTAAGATGACCGTGAGAAGTTCTTTATTCGCAATGCCTTCCAACACGCCAGCTCGTACGACTCCCTGCCCGTCCGGGTTGGGAACTCCGTAAGTGAGGTCGAGCGCAGCATTCAGCGAGTATCGCAGCAAAAGTTCGGTGCGAGCCTTTTCCTCAAAGGATTTCGCCACTACGCTTTTGATCGCGGTCAAATAAATTTGATTCGCCTCTTCAAATGTCTTTCCTTTGGCGTCATCGAGCGCTCGTTGTAATCGCGCAACAGCTCGCTGCGTGAATACTTTATAAATCTCGATTTCCTCATTCGACCACTTTGGCGCTTCTATTCCTTCTTCGAAAGGATTCGTAGTGGGAGCCTCAGCCAACACCACGGAATTGAGCATAACGTGGAAGGCCCCGAAAAATGCCGCTCGAATCAGGACTGATTTACGCACAAACCTAGTTCCCCACCTTGTTGTTCCAGACCCGACGGATGATTTGCTCTGCGAGCTCAGGTGATTCAGTTTGAGCTGCCAACAATTCCAAACCTCTATCGGTCACGGAATTTACTTTTATATAAGCCGAGATCGCCTTGTCCTTTGCATCCCATTCAAGCAGCCGAACGCTAACCAAAAATTCATCTAAGGTTAAATTTTGCAGGTTTTGATGAATAAAAAGACTCATGAATTGTCTATCGGGGCCTCGAGAAAGCGCTTCATAGATGCGTTTCGATTCTGCCGCGTTTATTTCACCGAAATGGAGCTCTACCCATCGTTTAATGTGCAAATCTTTATCGCGAACTCCGCCCATGTCCACGATCGAAAGCATCTCACTCAATGTACAGTTCGGCAAAACTGCTTCAGTCCATCGATTCATAAATTCGATGTCGGAGCCGTCGTTAGGCAACACATTATAGAGTTTTCTGGCTTGTTCTGCAGTAATTCGTCTCAAACGCGGTGTGTACCATTCCTTTAGCAAAACTTTTTTGACCTCCGCGCTGTTTGCTAAAGCAGCTATGCGAATAGCCTCAGCCAGATTATCGCTACCTACCGCATCTCCGCTAGAATTCCCGGAGCCTGGATTCGCCTCACGCTGCTGTCGGCCATCGCGTTGCTGAGTTTGGTTATCCGAAGCTTTCCGTTCGCTACCCAACTCCGCCACCTGTCTCAATGTTTTCCGAAGTGTTCTTACGCGTCCCACCAATGCACGCGGATCTTCAAAGGCCTGACCTCGTGATTCTGAAGACAGCACCTCTCGCACTCGTTCGAGCGCCTCCGAGTATTTTGGCCAATGCACATTCTCTTTGGTCTTGATGGTCGTCGCCCAATGTTCAAGCGTGGCCACGGAAAGAACGTAGGCTGCCTTCCATTCAAAGGTCGCGGCCAACCAACTGCGGCTTCGATTCAAGCGATCGCCCGCATATTTTCCATACGGAAGATTGAGTACTTCATTCGTTTCAATGGCACGAATGTCGTGCTGCGCATACTGAATGGCGAGCTCAATGGAGTCTTCTAAGATCACAGTGAGAAGTTCTTTATTTGCTATATTCTGCAGCACTCCAGGACGAAGCACGCTGTTTCCATCTGGGTTTGGAACACCGTACGTCAAATCCAAAGCAGCATTCAATGAATATCGAAGCAACAGCTCCGTTCGAGCTCTGTCTTCAAATGATTTTGCAACGACGGTTTTTATGGCGGAAAGATAAATTCGATTAGCCTCTTCAAAAGTCTTTCCTTTTGCATCGTCCAAAGCCCGCTGGAGCCTGGCCACCGCGCGCTCTGTAAAGGTTTTGTAAATTTTCACTTCCTCGTCCGACCACTTCGGAGTCTCCACACCTTCAAGAAACGGATTCACCACAATGGGTTGAATCGCAGGCTGAGTCGCAGGCTGAGTTGCCGGCTGATTCGCGAGCTCTTCAGCCTGTACGGGAGAAGCCAATGCAATCGCCGCCACCAAAATTCCCATCCCTTTAACAATCATAACGAATCCTCTTTATTTTTTCGTATTCAGTTTCACGAAGGCATGAGTCATGCAATTTTGTTTGCCATCCAAGTCCGGAGACATCCGAATAAAAATCGCTCGAGTTTTCCAGCCCCAGCTCTCTTCTTGAATCTGTGTGGCCACCGCGATGATCTGTCGCCCAAAGCTCAACCCCGATTCCGCTTCCGAATCATACTCAGTCGAGCGAAGAAAATAGACTCCTGGAATAAACATGGATGCCAAAAAGGATCCCGAAAACGTGTTTTGGCTAAATTGCAAACTGGCCTTGATGCTATTCACATCCCATCGTCCATTTTTGCCATCTTCAATTTGCAGATTCTGTTGGGCTTCGCTTAGCCATTTACGTTTTTTGTTATTTTCTCGAAGCTCCAGCGCTGCTTCGCCATTGCATACTTGCTTCTTTCCCAAATCCGTTGCTTGAAGTCTCAGCGTCGGCTTACCCTTCACCTCTTCCAATGTGCCAAGATACGTTGCTTCTTGGTCAACATTCAGCGTGAGAAGATATTTTGAACTCTGATAAATGGGCACCCAAGCCGTTCGATTTTGATCGACAGGTTCGACGCGAAACAAACCCGCGCCATAATTTGCGACCAACAATGCGAAAGTGGTGGGAACATTATCTTTTAAAACGCTTTGAGCGTACACCGCAGTTTTACCATCGTCGTATACCCCTTCCGGCATCGCCGCGTAAGCCGCTAGAGAAAGGGTCCAAATAACGACCGATCCGACCAACGATTTTAGAATATTAGTTTTAGAACGCTGCATAATTAAGCCCTCTCTATTTTTAGTCTCGGTGATCTCTTCGATGATCTCGTTCATTGCAATTCCGATGTTCTCGTAGCGCGCTCGAAATACGTTCAAACTCTCGTACGGTCAAGACCAACGCCCAGCGATCGTCCGGAAATGAAGATTGATCGGAGGTCTCGTTATATTTGTAGAGGTCCTCACTTAAGCCCACGAGATCTTGGATCACGCAACGCTCTTGCTGCGCGTAGGTGGTTCCCGCTATGTCTTCCGCTGCGAACGAAGATTCCAATTCAGCAATTTTTAAAAACGCCTGGGATAAACCCACGGGGAAGATATCCCATTGACGCTCTCCACGACGACGGTCGTGATGCACCACGCGGTCTACAAACTTCTCGACCGTGAATCGTAACTGTAACTCCGCCACTTCAATTTTTCTTCGCTCAAATTCTCGGAAGTCAAACTCAGGACAATCGCAAGGACGGCGATGACGATAGTCGTAATAGTAAGGCACGTACCAAGCACGATCGAAATCCGCCTCTATCTTGATAATGAAATTGATATATTCAGCGAGGAAGTTAAGTCGCGTGGCCGGCGTCTGCAAAGATTGCTTTGGCAATTTTGCCTCGAGCGCGCGATCCAATTCCACCCCTCGAGCGACGAGTCGCTTCGTCATGGGTCCGGATCCCTTCACCTCCGAGGTAAAGGAATCATTGGCGGCGATAAGTGCTTCGCTCAAAACGGCAATCGCACCCGGATAATTGTCTCGGCTAACGAGAAGCATGGCTCGGTGAAGTTCTCGGCGCAATTTGGATGATACGCTAGAGCACCAGGCAAGATACTCTTCATAACCTCCTCGAGGACGATCCATTTCTTGAATCGCGCCAATGTCCGCCTTGATGCGATCAATTCGCTCTTGTCGAGCATCCGGCAATCCGCCCGCTACACCTGTTCCACCGGCTTGAAGCGATGGCGCTCCAATCAGTAAAGTTCCTAACAATGCTAAAATACCGATCCACTTCATGATGACTTGTCCTTCCTCTTCGAACTTTCCGTTAACACTAATAACTGCACATTGAGAGCCACCACCTCATCGGCATTGCCCTCAGAACATGCGAAATCCAAATTTATATTTTTACGAAACTCCGACAGTCGCTCTTTCAGTTTTGGGATGTCGGTGGTGCGAATACTCAGCGTGAGATTCGAAAAATCGCGATCCTCTCGATTACCTGAATCAATCGCCTCATAGGCCATCGTCAGATATTCTTTTTGATAATTTCGGATGGCATGGTCCACTTCCTGAATGTCGATATCAATATGAGGATGGAGCGTTTCCCACGCTTTAGTCTTCGCATTCCAAGATACCAATTGAAGATCGAGCAAGATCTGCCAAGCTTCTTCAACCTGCTTCTTCGATACCGCTCCCTTTAGTCGCTTAGAAATCCATTCCGCTTCTTGCTGAAAATCCTTGAGACTCACGAGCTCTCGAATCGCCACGACATACCAATGGCTTAAGTACTGACCATACTGATGAAGTTGCTGGAGCAAGCCCTTACCCTTTCCTTTCGTCAGTTGCACAATTTGCTCTAGGTAAAAGGCGCGATCTTCTGAATTGTCACTCTGATTAAAGAATACCAACCGCTCAAAAATCATTGCGTCTTTCGGATTCAATTGCATGGCCTTCACAAAGGCGCGCACACTCGCTGCACTCAATGAGCGCTCCCCGCGCATGACCATTCCCAAAAGCGTATGGGATTGCATACCCGCCATTCGGGCGAAGATCGCGCCCGAGTAGTTTGACGTCTGGGTTTTCTTCCATTCGAACCAGTCTTTTAGATAAAGACGATAGTTATCGTAATGCATGATTGTAGGCGCGGGCACACTGGGCGTGGAAGCTGCTTTCGAGGGGGGTTTTATGGGAGTGATGCCGCTCATCTGCGGGCCACATGACAACACCCCCGAAACAATTTCAAGCTCCAATTGACCCAAACTCTAAATTTTGCGAAACACCTGTTTCGATGACAGCCCCACTCTTCATCTTATCGCTCTCGATTTTGGCTCAAACAATGGAGCCAAATATTAGTAAATTCGAGCGCTTCGACGGTTATTCGCTCGGCCATATATTCGTCTATCGAGACCAAAATCTATCTCACGACATTCGGGTCCAAATCGACGGGGCCGTAGAAAGAATGAGAGGCTCTCGCATCCCACTCTTTGAAGCGATGAATTCCGTCGATCTTTTGTTTGATGAAACCTGGGCGCTGGGGTCGGGATACTGGAATTCCAATTTAGTCTCCACAAATGCGCGACCCGCCATCTTATTACGTCAGAGCGATTTATATGCCGATAAATTTGCCGGCGCCTTTGTGCATGAACTCACCCATCATCTCCACCACCTTCACCGACCTAAGGAAGTGTCTTGGATGCGAGAGGGATTAGCGCTCGTGATGGAGAAAGTCATCAATGACAAATTCCACCCGTCCATTCGGATCGCCTACGAAATTCCGGAATCATCGTTGGTAGCAGATCTCGATCCCCGCGATCATCATGCTTTGAAAAGCGAGAAGGAACGCCAATCACAATACGGTCACCTCTCGCTCTTTTTCTATTATGCGTATCGCCTCTGCGGAGAAGATTCACTTCTGTCCATGCTGCTTACTCATCCATCCAAACAGACGGGTGTTGAATTTTTTAATGAGTCTTTATCGGCGATGGCAAGCCCCGAGCCTGTCTGCAGAGATTTTCCCACACTCTTTAAAGCATTTCAGCGTGCTCGCCTCGCGCCTACCTATTCAAGGGATTCAAACTTCGTTGTGATCCACCGAATGAACGCGATGGTCCGAGAAATTCCAACAACGCTTCCACCTTACGCTGCCGGTCTCTACAAGCCCCAAGAGAGAAACAAATGTGTTGAGAACGATGTGATGATTGATCAAGAACGCTGTTTGCAGTTACGTCTCGAATGAACTAACTGGCGATCTTGCCGCCCTTCAGCTCCTCGACAAATTGTTTGGCTTCCGTGAGATCCATAGTCCGTTTCGAGCGGAGTAAACGGATTGCGTCCATTTGATTTCCAAATTGAACAAGTTCAATGACGAGATCATCGACTTGTTTGTCCGTAAGATCTCTCCAATGCCCCCAATTCAATTTTTCCATTTCCAAATTTTTATATTGAGCTTCCAAGTGACGAATCACTTTTGAAATCCGCGGAGAGTAGCCAGACCATTCAATCAAGAGAAGCCTCTCGCTCTTCCTCAAGACTACCGGGTAGTGAACATAGCGCGATCGACTACCTTTCGGCTTTTCAAAGACATCGGCTTTCAGTGCCGCTTCGAGCGCTTCCAGGTCCTCATCTCGAGCATTTAATTTCAATTGTAGAATTTTGTGAAAGCTAACTTGTTCTCGATTTCGGGTGGACGGCAAAGAACGCCTTTCTTTAACGAGTCGAATCCATTCGACCTCATCTCGCCTAAGCCGCAAAATCGAAAAGCGATCGGAAGGAAAATGGTAGTTTAAATAGGAACGAAGGTGAATCCATAGACCACTTCCATCATCCATCAAAATCCAACTCGTGGGCCTCAGCGCTGACCTGAACATACTTCCGAACCAAAGGGACAAGAGCCCCCCTACTACTGCGAAGTAGTAAAAGAATGGACTCTCGTAGATGCCGGCAATCACTCCCGCAATCATCATCATTTCAAATATGGCAAACGGGATCAGTGATACCCAAATATTCGCTTTGCAACGAAGAGCAATATTTTGCGGCGGGCTCTCTTGAAACGCAGTCTGAGATATGAGCTTCATAACTACCTACCATATTAATGATTTAAGTCGATGTGGCCTAGGGCCTCCCACGTTAGGGAGCCGTGGGTCCACCCGCAACAGGATCGCAGCGTCGAACCGTTAAGCCGTGCGCAATCATAGGCCCTCCTGCTGTCGTAGTCATGACGCCGCAACTACGTGATACTCCCAAATCATCACAGCCCGGCTCACAAGGAGGAGGTTGCATGTGGGCCAAATGAGCCATCACATAATCACACACTGTTGTATTCACAACACCATACCAATCCGTTCGGTATGGATCGATCATCGTGCCTCCCCATTCGGCACACTGGTTCGCATCGAAGGGTTCGATTCTGCCGATTGGCGTCACGCAAAATGGTTCTTGGTATTCACTTATTCCAAAGGCACTTGAAGGATCGGGACATCGGTCCCGCGGTCGAACTCGAACGGTAATTTCTTCCCAGTCCACGTCTCCGGGACCTGACTGAGTTTCACTTTGTGTTGTTCCGCCACTCGCCGACTCTCCAGCATTCCCCGCGGTTAAACTTAGCAATGATATTGCAATGACGTGAAATCCGAACATAAAAATAATTTTCATAAATCCTCCACTTTCTAAAAGGAGAGGAATTGCAAAGGCCGTGCCTACCCCAAGGAAGCATAAATTCTCCTGTCATTCTCAGATGCCCTTTGAAAGCAAATGTAAGCTTTTACAAATCCTTCAAAAGACTGAGCACAATTTGTAAATTGAGATTCGATTGGGCCATCACGGCAATCTGAGCATTTTGCAGTATCTGAAGCTTCACGAGCTCAGCCACTTCCATCGCAATGTCGATATCCAGGGTGCGAACTTTTGCTTCCTCCAGTGACTCGGATTGCAACAGGTTGAAAGAATTTGAATATTCCAGTCGGGTATGAACCGCAGAAATCTTTTGCTTATCGAGCAAGAGACTTTCCATCGCTTCACTTAAAACAGAGGCAAGATTCTGAGCATGATCTGCCGTCGATACATTCACATCCGCCCGAGCCGTCACGGCAACACCTAAATTCGAATAGAACCCAATCGACGATCCATCTGAAGAGAGAATATCATTCGTTCCATCGCCATCGATATCCGCAATGAGCGAAGGCCCGTTGGTCACGCCAACAGTGCCCAGGGTTTTCCAAAGGGTTGGTGAATTGCCATTGAAGCGATACACGCCCGCGTCGAACCCGCTATGCAACCAGACATCGGGCCGACCGTCGCCATCGAGATCGCCAATCGTTAAGTGCGGAATCCCCGTGCTGTCCGCCCCTCCGTCCAAAATAGTAACTGCCGAACTGAAGGTTCCATTGCCATTGCCGAAACTTGCATAGGCCACATTTTGATACGTGGCAGTAAGATCGGAATAGTAAGAAGTGAAGGCCACGTCGAGATTTCCATCTTGGTTGAGATCCGCCACCCTAAAGTCGTAAAGTTGTCCCACATCGAAGCCGCCGTTTGCTTTCAGCATGACCATTCGAGTTTGAGTGAGCGCAAAGGTCCCATTACCGTTTCCAAGATAAATCCCGAGTCCATATTGATCGTCGAATGCGACGGTTTGCGCATAACCGGAAGCAATATCCAAAATTCCATCCTTGTTGAAGTCACCGATGTCGAACTCATTTACCGTTACGGAGAACGCGCCCACCTGCGTCGTCGTTGCAGTTGCGAAAGTTCCATTCCCATTTCCAAGAAGAACCGAGACGAAGGAGGTGAGACTTGATGAGAGAGTCGCAATATCCAGATGACCGTCATTATTGAAGTCCTGCACTTTGATGGAACGATTGTTCGTTGCTGATGTCACCGTGAT
>ERZ761602.2190-NODE-2190-length-31757-cov-318.039177_pt1 | contig 31757 bp, 20 predicted proteins | sample MGYA00512165_ERZ761602 | MGnify/ENA primary metagenome ERZ761602 (study PRJEB28899, sample SAMN02445085) | bioreactor sludge metagenome | biome: EBPR sludge; isolation source: Thorneside wastewater treatment plant | place: Australia: Brisbane, Thorneside...
AGCTCCCCGCCATCCCCGCCATCCCGGCAACCGTGTAGGGGAGTGAATGATTACGTTTGTTCCATAATGGATGCAGCCCCTCTCCAGTCGAGCAAGCGAGACTTCACCACGCTGGAAACATCATCGTCCTCAAGACACAAACTGAACTTCAGATCCTTGCCGATTTGCCTTATCCGCTTTTCTCCCTGTTGCGTCAGCTCGGCAGGCAATGTCGTTCCCACCGCCACGTTCGCTGGGCAAGTCAGCCGGATGGACAAATTGTCGTGAGTGATTGACTGGTTCCCGGCGAAGCTCATCATCTCGGCCAACAAGAAATTGGCCGCGTTGCCCGCAAATGTCCACCATCGCCACTCCGGTCGTTTGCCGGCAACCGTTTTTTCAACGGTAGTCCTGCCGGTCTCGAGGAAGGCAAACGACGATGACGCATGATCGAGTCGATTTCGTGCCCGACTCGAGAGAACGGCCGGGACTTTGCCATCAATCAGGAGCGCCTTCATTTTCTGGCAAAGTTCAAAGCGAAGTGCTCTTGACGATCCCAGCCACGAGGCCTTCCCCCTGTTTTCGCTCGGCTCGACATGGACTACGCGAGACTTCCAGTCCAAAGTCACCACTCGCCAATGTCTGCCAGCCAGAATCAGCGTTGGCGCCGATTCGTCATTTGCCCGAACGCTCATTGGGTCAACAAAACCCAATTCGCGCCGACCATGCAGAACGGTCAGTAGCAACGGAGAATTGAAGGTGGAAACGATCGCCTCAAAGTGGCGTCGGCCGAATTCATCTTCGCCGGTTGCGCCCAAACCGATCAAGCCGCCGATTGCTTCATCCTCCCAGAGAATGGAACGAGAAAGCATCGTGCCGATGATCCGCGAAATCCTGTTCGAGTCGAGATCGAAAAAGAGGTCAGTCAATTCCGCTTCAAGTTCAGCTCTCGCCAACCCACGGTGCTGCAGGATCAGCGCAATTGCCTGTTGTGCGACCAAGTGCCATGGCGTTACAGGAGGATTTATCGGTTCGACGAAGTCTTCGCGCCAGAGGCGAACGATCGCACTGGCGATCATCAATCCCTCGTCGTCCGTCGCAAGGAACAAACAGTTCCGCATCGTTCCCTTGCGCCGACCCGTTCGCCCCATGCGCTGGAGAAACGACGCTACCGAAGCAGGGGCGTCGATTTGAATGACCCTATCCAGGTCACCGACATCCATTCCAAGTTCCAAAGTAGATGTCGCCACGATGACGCAATCCGGCTCCTCGGCAAATGCCTTCTCGGCTTGCCGGCGCTCGTCCGCAGACAACGAGGAATGAGAAACAAAGGTCCGGACGCCCAGGTCGCGAAGCAGTGCCGAGAGCTCTTCGGTCTTCGCCCGGCTATCGCAGAAAACCAGGCGCTTTTCGCCAGCATGCAATCTGGAGATTACTGTTGCCGCATTTTCGAGCGAACCAACAAAGTCGATGGTGAGATCCGCATCGTATCCGGATTGCCCATCTCCGATGACTGTGGTTGCTTGACCTGGAAGCATCCATTCGATCAATGATTTCGGGTTGCCAACGGTGGCGGTCAATCCGAGAACCTGGATTCGCCGTCCAGCAAGTCGTTGAAGTCGTTGAATCAGACATCGCACATGCCATCCGCGATCGTCACCGCAGAAGGCGTGCAGTTCATCGACGATAATCAAGCCGACGTCAAGAAGCAGGTTTCGCTTGTCGTCGTTTGCCGAAATCAACATTCCTTCGAGAGACTCGGGTGTCGTCAGCAAGAGATCCGGAGGATCCTTGATCGCTCTTTTCTTGATCGAGTCACTGATGTCGCCATGCCAGACGCCGACACGTCGTCCCAGCAAGCCGAAATAGTACGAAAGGCGAGGTTCCAGGTTGTTCAGGAGTGCGCGAATCGGGCAAACATACAGCACGGACAAGCCGCGCCAGTCTTCCGACAGCATCCGCGAGAGAACAGGGAATATCGCCGCCTCGGTCTTCCCACCGGCCGTGGGGGCCAAAAGGATGCAGTGCTGGCCATCGAGAATAGGGCCCACTGCCGCCTGCTGCGTCGGACGCAGCCCATTCCACCCCAGCGAATTGACGATGTGATGCTGAACGGCTGGATGCAGGCGATCAAAGGCTGCTTGCTCCTCGCTCATTCGACGTCGAGTTCAATGGCATCGATGCTGGAAAGTCCCGAGGCTGCGGCCTCGGAACGAGTCAATTCGTTGGGCGCAAGCGTCAGCGCGTAGTGCTGACGGGGAACAAAATCAGCAAACTGGTCTACACGGTCCAGAACGTCAGCGACCAGTTTTTTCAGGAAAATCCGTGGCGCGACACCAACCTTTCCACCAAGCTTTCCCGCGACGGCGACGGCCAGGTCATGCACATAACGGTCGTCTACGAGGGATCGAACACGATCCGCATCGACGGCACCCTCGGCAAAAATGTCGCGAACCTTGCAACCCACCTGCGACAGCAATGCCAGGTCAAAGTTGGGCAAGCGGATTTGCACTGCGCGCGGATTGTCGAAACGAGCCTCCGTGCTGAAATCAACATGCAGGCGCTGCGCCAGGGGCGCCAGCCGCTGCACCCCTTGCGGACCATCGTAGAACGCAGGCGTGCCGTTGATCATCAGGTACAAGCCGGGGAAGCGCCCCGCATCAATCTCGTCGATCCATTGGCGCAGGCCATTGAGCCCTTTTTCCCGGGTGTCAGCCCGCATTCGCTGCAAAGTCTCGACCTCATCGATGACGAGGATCAATCCGTGGTAGCCCGAATCGCGAAGGATCGCCAAGACCCCGGCGATAAAACTTGCCGCACTGAAGTGATCGATATCGCCCTTGAGGCCTGCCGTCCGCTTGATCTGTGCTGCCACATTCGGTTGTCCGGATACCCAACTCACCAGGCCTTCGGCCAAGGCCGTTTCCCCGCGCGCCACCGCTTCGCGATACGCGCGCAGGGCTGCCGAAAATGCGGGAGCCACCTTGTTGATACTTGCCAGTCGCTGTTCCATGAGCACGCCGGTAGCGGCCATCAGCCCTTGCGCATCGTTCGGGTCAAGCTGGCCAGCGGCAAGTACATCCTGCTCGAGAACGTAAAACCAGCCATCGATGATTCCGCGGAATGCCCCTTCGCCGGCGTCGGCCGTGGCAAGCCGCTCGATCAGGCGACGATAGATCGTTTCCATTCGGTGCAGAGGGGTTTCTGTCTCCGAGATCTGCACCTCGCTGCTGGCGAAGCCGGCGGCACGCGCGCGTTCCTGCAACCAGCGACCGAAGAACGTCTTGCCGCTGCCATATTCGCCGCGCAGCGCCTTGAACACGGCGCGCCCCGAACTGACCGACGCGAGTTCGTCGTCGAGCGTCGCCTGCAAGCGCTCAACGCCGACTGCGAAAGCATCCAGGCCGTTGCGCGGCACCGTACCCCGACGCAAGGCATCGATGATCTCCGAGCGACGGGCTGGACTGATCATTGTGCTCTCCCGGTGCGCCCACCAAACTGCGTCTCAAGGAGCGTTCGATTCAGTCCGACCGTCCCCTCCGCTTCATCGAGGGTCAGTACCGGAGCCTGGTCTACGTTCAACAGGCGACGCGCCGCACTGACGAAGCCGGAAACCCGCAGCAAAGGCATGCCCAAGCGCGCAGCCAGGGCTTGCTTGGACACTTTTCCGCCTCGCTCCGACAAGGCTTCAAGCAGCGCACGGATCTCTTCATCCGTCACACCAGCACGAGCCACCCACTGTTTCTGCGACAGGAATGCCGTTGATGCAAGCAGTGCAGCAATCCAGTCCTGCTCGACTGCCGTGGCCTGAACCACCGCAAGCGCTGGCAGTTCGAACAAGGACTGCTGTCCCGAGGCCACTGGTGTTGGCGGCGTGCTTTTCCTGCCGACTGCTTTGGCCAGAGGCTGCGAGCCGGGGGATGCGGGGCTTGTCTCGGCGGCAAGCTCCCACCAGGCGGGTGCGGCGCTGGGCGCATGGCGCAAACCCTCTGGCAGCACACTGGCAGTAGTCAGAAGGGTGATGGGGACCAGCATTTCCTGGAGACTGATGCCGCCGTGATAGCCGTTCTTGCGCGAGCCATACCGCAGGGTCTCGCTCCACGGAACGACGATCTGCCGTTGACCATTCGGGGGCATCACGCGCCCGCCGGAGAGCATGATCTCTTCGGCAGAGACAGGCGCGCCGGCAACAGTCCGCCAGCGATCACCCATTGCGGGATCTGAACCGCTCGCAACGGCCGTGTCCTGCGCCGGATTCGCCAGGGCATGTGTGGCCTCGTCGATCACATGGCCATGATCGGCAGTGATCAGAACCAGGCGCCCGGCGTTGCGTGCCTCGTAGAGCAGTGGCTTGATCAGGCGCAGATCATCCAGCGCCCAGCGGTGGTTCAGTTGAGCCGAGCCCGACAAGTGATCATCGACACCATTGAAGACAACGGCCACGACTTTTCGCTCGCGGCTGCCGATGGCATCGCGCACCACCTCGGACAGGGTGACGCCATCGCTGGCCGATGTCAGCTCAGCTTTATGGAACAAGACCGGTCTGGCACCAGGCCGGTTCGATGGTACGAGGGGGACGAGTGCGGGATGCTGGGCAAAGCCGGTCTTCTCGTTGGCTGCCTGACCTTGCAGCAGTTTTCCGCAAAACAGACTGGTGCGGGAGATCTCGGTGATGGATGGAATGGTTGCCAGGCCAACCGATGCCTTTTCCTGCGCACTCGGCAAGACTTCATTCCAGCCTTGTCGCTGTGCATCCTCGAGCAACTCCCGATAAATCGGAAACGACAGGCCATCCACGACCAGCAGCAGCACCGGCGCCAGCGTTGCCACGGGAGCGAGCACGTCGGCGATGATCTGCTCTACCGGGACGATAGGGTCGAGTTTTGGGCATCCCCCCTGATTCCAGGCGGACAGAGCCACCGCAAACTGCCTGTTCGACGACTCGCGTCTGACCCGGGCCGCTTCGCGCAAGGCACTGTAGGCACGAGTCACGACAGCCAGGTCATCGCCTCCCATCAAGGCAAGGCGTGCCCAGTCGGCAAATGCGCCTTCGTCGGCATAGGACTTCGCCAACGAATCCAGCCCGATGTGTTGGCCGGGCTCAGCGTTCGACAGCCAGCGGACCAGCCGCATGGCCATCTCAACACGGCGCACCCGGTTTGCCTGATGAACTGCGAGGCGATGCTCCTTGACGGCGCCGCCCGCGACCAGCACCGCGGCCGTGGCAGCCGCGCGAGCAGCCGGCTTCTTCTCGGGCCCTGTTGCGAGAAATTCTGCAATTGCGTTGGCGAAAACGCTCAGGCGTGCGCTGAACCCCGAAGGCAAGTCGCTGGATCTTTCGGCGAACGCCGTCAGGTGAAGGGATGCCACAAGCTGGTCTGCCACATCGAGGACAGGCATCAGAGTCGAGGCATCCATGGCTTTTGTAACCTGGACGGCCGCCGCATGCAAACGCAGTCCCTCCCGCAGCGGAATTGGCGTCCCGCCGGTGTAGCGCTCCAGCCGCACGGCCGCGGCCAGCAATTCCGGTGCAAGCGGCGTATCGTCAGGCCGCTTGAGGAGCATGCCGCATACCAGGGCGATCGGCATCAACTCGCCGCCGTAGCCCGCCTCCAGCACCTGCGCGACCAACCGTCCACAGGAACCGAGAATCTCGATCAGCCATTCACCGACCTGTTGGCGTGCCTTCTCATGAAGATCGCCATAGCGACGTGTTGCCTCGGGTGAAAGGGTCCAGCGCAAGACCGAAGCGAGGTCGGGACGCCCCGCATGTTCGGTGGTCATCCCGAGGACGCAGCGCAAGACCTGCGACCAGGCCGAGTCAACATCGAGAACGCCGCCCGCGACTGGCGGATAGCCCCCTGCCGGAAGGTTCTCCAGCAATGCCTCGGCAACCCAGGACCAGCGAGCAAGCCGGGAATCGATTGCCTTGGCCTGAAACGCATGGCGCAACATATCCCACGCTTCAACCGAAAAAACCTTGCCACGCGAAAACCGGGCAAGCACGTCGGCGCCCAGCACTTGATCGGCCAAGGGCGTCAAGACCACCAGGCCAGGCAATTTTCCGGGCGATTCGCTGGACACCGGGCCTGGATCGTCCATCGCCCCGTCAGCAAGCGCCAGCAGTCGTTCCCGAACGGCAATCGGCGACGGGCACCAGGCCACTGAAAACTCCCGATCGCCAACCGCCAACGTCGATGGCCAGCTTTCGTCGCGTTGCGCACGAATGGCGATCACCGCTGCCGTTCGATCGTGGCGCAGAACCGCATCGACCTGGGCGACGATCTGGCGCACCGACGGGTTGAGCAATACATTCACCGGCTTAGCCCTTCCTCGTGATTTTCCACGAGATGCTCAGTCGATAGTCGGCATCCTTGGCAAGCTCCGCGCGAATTTCATCCAGGGAATTGATCGCATCAGCAAGGGCAAGGTCGCTCTTTGCCACTTCACGCACGACGCGAACCCCCGGCGTTGGCGGTAAGGGCGGTATCGGGGGTGGCGGTGGCACGACCGGCGGGGGCGGGAGCGGGGGCGGAGGTACTTCCGTCAGCAGCTTCAAAGCCTTGTTCTTTTGCTCGGCCAGGGCAGCCCTGAGGCCGATGGCGTGCTCGTCACTCGCCAGGATCTCCGCCAGCCTTTCCCGCATCGCTTGGGCGGCAATCCTGCGGTGATCGACGAGCGCGATCACGGCGGTGAAGAGTTCCCAGTCTGTCGTCTTCAAAGCCTCGTCAAGCGCTTTCGCCTTGCCGATGGTCTGCCCATAGGCGGCCTCGGTCGTCGCCATCGCCGCGCCCGCAAGGGTGCGGATCACGTCGGCATTGGCGGCCGTCATGCCGAGGAGCAGGGCCACAGCACCCTCGGTTGTCCTGAGCCGATCGGAATCCTGCCCGGCAACGCCGAAGGTCCGCCATTTGACGGCCAGTGCCTTGGCGCAATCCTGCAGCGGAGCCAGCCTGGTGCTTGCTTCGGTGCTCAACTGATCCTTCAGTCGGGCCACATTGCCGGCGTTCAATGATTCCGCCACCGTCAGCCCAAAGAACAGGCCGGCGCGCCGAATCGCCGCTTTCCAATCCTCTTCGCCGGGCAGGGCCTGCTCGCGCAACACCAGCTCGTTCGGCGTGTTTTCGAGTGTCGGCGGATAGGGCCCGTTGTTCAGGAAGAATGAACGATTGGTCATCGTCGCAAACGCGTGGATGATCAAATTCTGGACTTCCGGCAACAAGCCCATCGGGCTCGGATCGTCGATCCATTGGCGCATTCGGGCGACCGTGATCGGCGCGTCCGGGTCACCATCCGCAGCCTGCCTTTGCAGGAAATGGCTCCGCCAGTGATTCTCCAGCACCAGATGGGTCGCACCCATGTTGCCCAGGCGCAGGGGATTGACCACTGCGCGCGTCAATTGCCGCAGCGCGCGATCGGCCACATGCACGCGCCGGTCCTTGTCCTCAAGAGCCCGAACCAGCTCCGCCTCGACCTTCTTGAGCACGGCGATCCTGATCTCGGTCTCGAATTGCGGGTGTGCCGGATACCTGTGGGTGAACAACTGGTCCAGCAGGTTGATGAATCCCTCGCGCAGATTCGCGCCCACCGGCGCCTGTGGCTGGAATGTCCGGTCGAGCGTGCGGAACTGGTCGGCCACGCCGAGCTTCTGGTCGACGGCTTCGCGCGGATCCTGGGCGATTCCATAGGCGACCTCGATGTATTGCTTGAGGCGCTGCTGCAGTTGATCGCGTTGGTTCTTCGCCAGGGAACGTGCCTGTGCCCGGTCCACCTGAGCCAGATGCGCGGCGTAGTCGTTGAAACGCTCGCCCGTCAGGATGTAATCGAGCACCACCAGGCGCCCCAGATCCTTCAGGGCCTTTTCCGAGAGGAAGGCCGGCAGCCAGACCAGCGTCTGGGAGCCTTCGCCGGTGTAGCGGTCCAGGCGGGCAAGATCATCGGCCGGGGTGCGGTTGGGTTCGTCGAACGGGAAGTCGAGAATGACCGTCCATGCACCGTCACGCCCGCGTAGCCGATCATCGGCCAGTTCGCGCACGTTCTCGTAAAGCACTTCGACCTCGCGCTGGGTGCCGCGCCACCAGAACGAGAAACGGGTAAACAGCTCGTTGCTGTCCGGAATGCCGAGTTCGCCGAACAGCATCTCGCGAATCTTGCGCCGGCGGTTGCCGGTGTTGTCGTGCCCCTCGGCGCCCTTGACGATCGGCTCGATATCGACCCCGGTGACCTGAATCGAGATCACCGGATTCTGCTCGTCGGTGATCTTCAGTTCGCCGACTTCGCCCGCCCAATCACGGCACTTCTTCAGTACGTCCTGCGTCTCGCGGCCGGGAATCGGCGACTTCACCGAACCATGATTCAGGGCGGCAAGTCGCTGCGCCGTCAGGGCCTTCAACGACTCGACCTCGGGCACCAGGGCCGCCAACAGCAGCGTTTTCAGGATGCGTGCATCGTTACGGAAATTTCGCGCCCGCACGGGGTCGACCGCAGTATGGGCCTGCGGGTTGCGCAGATCCTGCCAGACGACCCCATGTGTCCGTTCAAGCAGCGGCACCAGCTTCTGGCTGAAGAGACGCTTGGCATTGTCGAAGTGCAGGCGCATGGCGTCCGAGAAGGGCTCATCCCCATCGACGATCACATCCCACAGGTCACCTACCGGGATGATCTGGCCCAGTTCCAGGTCGTCGCGGCGGTCAACCAGCAGTTGCAGCATCAGTTTCAGGGCTGTGCGCTCACGCTGCAGCACACTCGACACGGCCACCAGGGTCTGCACCAGGGCAGGGCTGAACGGGTAGACCAGCCGGAACATCTCGCGGTCGGCGTTCGATGTCAGAAGCGTGTCGGTCACCGTCCTCGACCTGTTGGCGAAATCCTCGAAAGCAGCGTCCAGCACCTGGCGGGCTGATTCCGTCGCCGGCTTGAGAACGCGGGCCTGGGCAATGACCGGCAAGTTGCGGTCCTCCAGGATGATCTTGTGAAAGCGCGCCTCCCAGTACTTGAGCACGTCGGCAAACTGCATCTGCATCGCGCCGGCCATGTTGTCGCCGACCAGTTCGCGCAGGTCCCGCTGACGCGCCACAAAGCTGATCAAGGGCACCGGTCGATCGGCATTGGCTGCCTCGACCAGTTTCGAGAGCTTCGACCCTTCGCTGCTGACAAACGCGACGTCCGCTGCCCGACTCGCCAGCCAGAGAATCAGTTCGTCGAGGAAGAGGATTACGCCGTCGTAGCCGAGTTCGCTCGCGTGGCGGGAAAGGATGGCGAGTCCATCGTCGAGGCTGACAAAGGCCTCACCCTGGCCACCGCCACTACTGCTGGCGACCGAGGCGTAGGCGCTGAAGAAACACGAAATCAGGTCACCGACCAGACGAGTCCGCTCATCCCCCCGAGGTGACTCCAGCATCGCTGCTTCGAAGCTGCCGGCATCCCAACCGCCGGAAAGCTCGCCCCAGCCGTCGGTGCTGCCGGCGTGTTCGTTCAGTTTGCCAAAGAAGGCGTCATCGCCCATGCGCGCCCGCAGTTGCTGGGCATCGCGAAACAGGCCCTCGGCCAGGTAAAAGCCGGGCACTGGCGCATCGGGGTGGATGCTGCGCACATGGTCGGCGTAGCCGCCGAGAATGGCCGACTCCATGTTGCGGGCACCGATCATGTGATACGGCACCAGCAGGAACTTCTTGTCCTCGGTCCAGGCGTTGCTCCTGGTCACGACGCTGGCCAGTTCCTTGATCGAACGCGCCCGCGTATTGCCGGCCAGCAGCAGGTTCAGCACCGCCATGAAATGGCTCTTGCCCGAACCGAAACTGCCATGCAGGTAGGCTGCCTTGCTTTGCCGCGTCGCCAGTGCCGACTGGATGAAAGCCAGGGCACTGTCGAAAGCCTGTGCCAACTGCGGCGTGACCACGTAATTGCTCAGTGTTTCGTCCGCGGCGCGGACGCCATCGGACAGTTTGAGGACGAAATCCCCTTGATGGACCCGCTGCGGGATCGTTATCAGTTCGCGAATCAGCGTCATGTCGAATCCAGTCCAACAGCCAGGGCAAATTCACGCACGCTGACGATCTTGACCTGCGGAATCAGATGGCGCGCTTCGCTAAAGTCGCCATCGCCGGTAATCAGGTAATCCGCCGAATGCCCACCGGCACACGCCAGAAAAGGCGCATCCTTGCGGTCGCGCGGAAAATCGGGCGCGGGCCGCATCGGGGTCATCACCGTATCTGCTGTCAGCAGGCTGGCCCACCAGTCGATCACTTCTGGCGGCAAAGCAAAGCGCGGGCGCTGGATGACTTCCAGATACTCCGCCAGGATGGCAGGTGAAACCAGCCAGCGCACATCGTCATTGGCCAGACACCATCGCAACACCTTTTCAGGCAGGCGATCGCGAATGACCGCCGACAGCAGAACATTCGTATCGATAACCACCTTCATCGTGCGGCCCGGGTCGCATCGATTTCCGCCGCAATATCGGCATCACTGATCGTCGCGGCCTGCGGCAGGCTTTGAACCGTCTGCATCAAGCGGCCCCATTCCTGCTCACGCTCAGCGGAACTCCGCTCCGACCCGACAACCAGCACCTCGACCAGCGAACCGGGAGCAAAGGGCAAGTGGCTGAGGGCCAGTTCCCCGCTTGGCTGTACCCGTGCATAGGTTTTATAGGCTTGCATGTGCTACTCCTTCTCTTGTCAAACAGAGGCGCTGCTCAATCCAGTCTCCGGGCCTTTCTCTAACAATTTTTCGGAGATTTCGTGATCCACGGCCGGCAAGGTAATACAAACACCTCGGTCATGGATTTCGCTCCATCGATTGCTGCGCCCAATAGCGAACGGCCGGTGGCGCTGCGTCCATACGAGCGATCCAATCTACCAATTCAGTCGTCAGTCGCGGATTGTCCTTACCTGTCGCCTTCGCCCTGTCGAGTACATCCGCTGGCGTCGAGAAAATGGGCTTGTCCTCGATCGCAGTCCACATGGACTTCCCAGCCATCGTCCAGATGACATAGGCAGCATATCGTGGGATGAAGTAGTCGCTCGGCTCGAGAGGACGTCCAAGCATCGTGTTGTATGCCTGCGCCACCCAACCCGCTGCTTCTCGCAACTTGTGGTCCTTCTTCATTGGTCCAGCGGCAAACAGCATTTCTTCCTCAAGTTCATCAGGGGCGCTTGATGCTTCGAGAGCCGCCACACTGTCCATGGTTAGCCTGTGTTCTTCGGAGTGCCACTGCTTGGCAGCTTCGGCCAGTGTTGTTTCAGTGATCGGCTGTGCCATGCGCCAAAGCTGTTCAAACCACCCATACGCCTTAACGAATTCCGGGTCGTCGGCCGGAATCAACATGCCGGCTTCCTGCCAGCCGGCTCCGCCATCCAGACCAAGACCGTTTGCCGAAAAATTCGCCGACGACACCACGGCACCGCTTGCGGTCAAAACCACCTTGGCGTGCAAATCCGGCAAGTGGCGCACATCGATTCCGGGGCGTGCCAGCAGCGTTTCGATGACTGCCGGATTCGTTCCGCCCATTGACAAATTGCAGATCAACCGGAAACGGCGATCAGCCGGCAGCAAGGCTTCAGCCCCCTTGCCCCAGAACGCGACCGCAATGGCGATCGGCTCATCAACACCGTGCCTCGCCATCAGGCGGACGATGTTTTCCTGAATATCCCTTGAGCTTGCGAGAAACATCATGCCTCCACCGCTGCGCGACGCCGGCCACGGCGGACCGTGCTTGCCGGTGGCTGCCAGCTCGTCACTGCCTCGCGGGTCAGGCCGAGGCCACGGGCTTCCTCGTCGACGAAGCCATCCAGATAGTCGCCCATGCGGGTGTCGTGCTCGGCATCGGGGTCGTTATGCCACTGTTTGATCCAGGGCACCAGTTCGGCGATGGCGGCCAGCAAGGGCTTCAGGCGCTCGGCGTCCCAGCCCTCGTTGTCCTTCATGTCGAGATAGCAGGTGGCGATGGCGGTGCCGAGTTGCAGCGGGTTGAGGCCGGCCCAGGCGATGACCAGGCTGCCATCGGCGTCGCGGCTGCAATGCGGGAAGCTGACGAAACGCTCCTTCGGTACATCGAGCCCGCCGCGCAGGCGCCAGTAGTCGGTCTTCTGGAAATCGGTCGACTTGTATTTGGGCGGCACCGGGATGTCGCCGATCTCGGCGGTCTTGCGCCGCCGGCGTTCCGATTCGTCGGCTGTTTCGGCGTCGACCGCGTCTTCCCGGCGCTGCAAGTCCCAGGTGCGCTCCCATTCGGCGCGCTTGCGCAGGCCGGCTTCGCTGTAGCGCAGCACGGGCAGCACGGGCACCGCTTCGCCGGCCACGAGTTTCGCCACCAGTAGCGCCACGTCAAAATCGGAGCGGCCGGCATACAGTTCGGCAACCTGCATGAAGTCGGCGTCGGACCGCAACCGATCGGCCAGCTTGTTGGTGGTGGTCAGGCTCGGGGTGTCGGCCGCAGCGGCTTGCAGGGTCGATTCCAGACGGTCGAGCAGCCAGCCCTTGAGGGCGGCCTGTTCCTGTTCATTCCATGCGGTCGACGCCCAGCGGCGCTTGTATTCGGGGCGTTCGATCAGGCCGATGAATTTGTCGGATCCGATCAGCGCGATGCGGGCTTCGACGACGCGGCGGTAATCGGCCGGCCAGTGCGCCGGCAGTTCGGCGATCGGTGTTGAGCCATGGCGGGCAAACCAGGTGGTTTCGGCTTGGCCGGCTGCCATGCGGCGGGCGAGGACGATTTCGAAGGCGCGCTCGCCGAGGGCGATTTCCGGCGGCTGTGGGTGCGTCAGTTCGCTCTGCGTCAGGCCGTAAAGTTGATAGCAGCGCCAGTCGAGTTCTTCCTGGGTGGCGATCATCTGCCGGCGCAGCGATTCGGTGGCCGCGCGGGCGGCGTCGAGGGTGGCGCGGAGTGGCAAGGCGCGATGCACCAGCGCAGCGGGGCTGGTGGCGGCGAGCGCTTGGGCGAGGTGGTCGAGGGTTTCGGCGAGATCGAGCGGTGGGGGTTCCACCATCGGAAATTGAGCGATCTTGGTTGCGTTGAATGCGTAGAAATCTTCGAATGGTGAGGTTCGTTGCCGAGCGCCATGCTGGTCGACGGTGCTCCCTTTATTGTGACAAACCTGCTTCAGCCAAAAACACGCCACCGACGAATTGAGCAGGCCCAGCAGGCCCAGATGCTCGTCTTCACTGGCCCCCGCTGGCAGCTTGATGACCGGCGCGGTCTGCTTGAACACCTTGCCGCCCCGGTCGAGGACGAAGTGGTTGTGGGTGGCGACTTCGCCGAAGGTGATTCCAAAAGGTACTTTGTAACGTTCAGGAAAGAACATCGAATGCTCATGCCACTGCAATCCCCGATCTTCGATGAAGTTTCCAAAATCCTTGCGTTGCTTCATTACATGGCGAAATAGCCAGAAGTGTTGCCACAAGCTTGCCGGCAATGTTGTTTTCAGTTCTGCCGAAACTTTGTCGTAGGGGAAGAGAGTCCAAAGCTGATTCTCGATGTGAAAGTCACGAACTCCCTCCCCCTCTATGAGTGGAACAGCATGGTCGTGCCAGTTCATTCTGGAAATGCCGTCCTTGGTGAGGAAAAAAACGTTGTCTTCACCTGTGTGCGTTATGCGTCCAATTGCGGTCGTAAGTTCGCCAAGCGTCTTCTTCGCTGCTACATTAATCAGCTCTAGCACATCGGTGACGCCACCGCCGCCGATACTCCACGGATGCTTGGCAAAGGTCGAACGCGGAGTATCGGCCACCGACACAAACGCCGATTCGCTGCCAACGACATCGACCTGCTCGACGATCGCCCGCCAGACGAGCCCCTGCGCCGGGTCGGCCGGGGTCGATGGTTCGCCCTTGATGCCCATGACGGTGCGCACCAGCGAAGTCGCCGGCGGTCGATCGCGACCGAAGAGAATGACGGTCGGCGTGCCGTGGTCGGGGATATAGGCGCCCGAGGTGTCGATGAGGTGGCTGAGGTCGATGCGCGGCAGGAAATCCTCGATCAGCTTCTCGCCGAATTCGCGCTTCATGAAGCTGTTGGTGGTGATCATGCCGACGTAGCCGGCCGGCTCGCGCTCGCCGCCAGGAATGGCGAGTTCGAAAAAGCGTTCGGTGAACGGCACGCCGAGCGAATACTTCATGTGGCATGTGAGGTAGCGCGCCCGGTAAGCCGCGTTCAGCGCCGCGTCCTTGACGGTGATGTAGGGCGGGTTGCCGACCACGGCATGATAGGTCTGGCCGAGGATGCGGTTGAGGTCGGCGAGGTCTTCGCTGGCGAAGGCGTGTTCGAGCGCGGTGCCGCGATGGGTTTCGGCCTGGCTGAACAGGCTCCGGTCCTGATGGCGGCCCAGTTCTGGCCCGTGCAGCAGACTGTCGCCGGCGGCAAGGTTGAACCTGAAGTTCGGCGCTTCGCTGAGACTGGTTTCGCCGCAGGCCTTGAGCGCGGCAATCAACAGACGGAAGCGCGAGATGGCGACGGCGAAGGGGTTGAGGTCGACGCCGTAAACGCCGTTCAGCGCCTGCTGCACGGCATCGCGCCCGTTGCGGCCGGGTTCGTTCTTCTGCCAGCATTCGAGCAGGCGGGCGAAGCCGCCGAGCAGGAAGTGCCCGGAACCGCAGGTCGGGTCGATCAGCCGCACTTCGCGGTAACCGAACTCGGCGATGGCCGGGTTCAGCGTGCGGTCGAGGATGAATTCCTCGACGAATTCCGGCGTTTGCAGCAGCGCAAACTTCTTCTGCGCCGCTTCGGAAAGATCCTGGTAGAGGTCGCCGAGAAAGCGCGTGCTCCACTCGGGGTCGCTGAAGTCATGCCGCAGCGTGCCGGTGTCCGGGTCGATCTTCTGCCAGAAGCCGACGATGGCCATCGCGCCGTCGCCGGAGACGGCCAGGCGAAACAGCGGATTGTGCCGCTCGTCGAACAGCGGCCCCAGGCCGGGCAGCCGGCCGACGTCGCGGTAGGCGGCGAGCAGGTATTCGAGGTCGCTGTCGCCCGGATGGGCGCGGAAGTAGCTTTCGTGCCGGTCCTGGGCCAGCGCCCGGCGGGCCGGGCTGGCGGCGCTCAACCAGGGGCGATCGATCAGGTCGTTGTCTTCGAGGAAACGGATGAACACGCCCATCAACAACCAATGCACGGCGGCCTGGGTGATGGCCTCTTCCCTGAAGTCGTGCAGCGTCGCAGCCATTCGCCCGGCGTTGCGGGCGGCATGCCATTCGTGGTCCAGCGAGGCAGCGAGCTCCGGCGTCGTGGCGAGCTGCTCGCGGAGGTCGGATTCGATCGTCGTGGTCAGGCGCTTGAGGTCGCGCAGGAGGGCGGCGGCGTTGATCACGAGGCGATTCCTTGATGGTTCGGCTCTTGTAGAAAATCCCGGTCTTGCCCGGCAACGGCAGGAAGCTCGATGATGGGGCGTTGATTCGTCATTCAGGCAGCGGCGCGAGAAGAATGGCCTGGCCATCGGTCTGGAACCCGTGCCCACTGCGCCTGTGTGACCACAGGGATTGGCACGCCATCCAGCGTTGGCAGGCCCGGGCCAGCCATTGGCGCCAGCAGCCAGACGGATGAAATCCCGTCGGCCCTGCCGGCCATGCTTTGCAGGTCGCTGATCAGGTCCAGCAAATCCAGCCTGGCCAGCAAGCCGGGATCGAGAAGCAGCAGCGATTTGCCCTGGGCGGTGAGCTTTCCCCTGATGCGCGCCCTGGCGAACGAGGCGAGGCGGATGAGGTTGCTCCAGTCGCGCGAGCCCGGTCCGCCGATGTCCGCTTCGAGAACCTTGCTCCAGCCGACCTTGCGCTGCCGTGCTTCTTCCTTGAGTGATTCGAGCACGATGCGGTCGAGGCTGATCGGCAGGAAGTCGGCGCCGGCGATGGTGCGCCGCAGTGCCGCCTCGGCGTGCCGCGCCAGCCGCGGTGCGGCGGTCAACACGAGGAAGCCGCCCGATCTGATGGCGTGCCTGAGCCGGTCGTCGAACTGGCGTGCGGCGAGGACTTCTTCGCTTTGCTCGTCGTCGGCCACCGTGTCGGCACGGTGCAGGAAGGTGGTCGTTCCCGCCGAAGGGCCGAAGCCTCGGTGCGCGGAGTAGTAGCCGGGACCGTCCTCGCCGTCGGTGCGCCAGACGAGATCGGAACCTGCTGCGCCGAGCAGGCTGTCCAGCGACGGCCGGTCGGGCAGGGGTTCTGCATCGGGGTAGCGCCCCATGATGCGTTCTCGTACCTGGCTCTCGGTAAGGACACGCGGACCGATCAGCGAGCCCATGGCAATCCGGACGGCGCGCTGGGCAGCCATCCCCAGGGGATAGAGTTCCAGACGACTGGAAACCGCCGCGCGCTGGCTGCAACCTGCGGCAAGCTTCACCATCCGCTGCGTGGATAAGATGGCAACGGTGTGGGGACGGTCCACCGCTTCGAGTCTTTCAATCACCTGCTGCGGTGTCGGCAGGCTTTCGCCGGCCGATGTTTCTTCATCGGCGGCGATGACGCGGTCGGCGGCGGCGCCGAGTCGAAGCGCGTAGTCGGCATGGTCGACACTGGCCGCGAGCAGCGGTACGGCGCCCTTGGCGGCGCCGGGGAATACCTGGTAGCGGGGCTGTGCCAGCTCGGCTTCGGTTTCGCTGGCGGCGCGCAGCACGGCGGCAGCGAGCCGCAGGCGATGGGTGTCGTCCTGCTCGATCGAGCCATGGCTCGCCAGCAGCGAGTTGGCTGCTTCGGTGACGGCCATGACGCCGCCACTGGCGCTGAGCGTGATGGCCAGTTCCTCGCGCACTTCGCTGATGGCAGGCGACTTGATCCAGCGCCCACGCGCGGCGACGATCGCATGGGTCAAGGCCGGCCGGGCAATTCCGGCTGCCTGCGCTGCGTCCCCAAGGGTGGGCCAGAGCGTGGCGTTTCGTTCATTCTCGGCGCCCGTTTCGGCCGTCTCCAGGCCCAGGTAGATCGCCAGCGCATCGTCATCCGGGCGCTCGTCGGCTGCGGCGCGCTTCGGGAAGAGGTGGTTGGCGAGTTCGTCGAGGCTGCGAATGCCGCTCTTGCCGGCATCGGTGTCGAGAACGGTCGGCGCGCCGGCGACGAGATCGGGACGAATCTGGGCGAGGCGCTTGGCTGTGCCGCGAATTTCCTTGCGTACCTTGTCGCCAACGCTCTTGAGGTAACGAAAACGGACGCGGTCGACGGCGAGCAGTTCGCGAACGCTGTGGATCCCCATGCGGTCGAGAACGTTCTGCGCTTCAACACCGTAGCCGAGCTCGCCGATGGCCGTTTCCCGGGTCGCACGACGAGCGATGAGCTCGAAGGGATCGGCTGCGGTTTGCGTGTCGGCCTGGTCGAAAATCTTTCGCCAGTCACGCAGCATGTCTTCCGCGTTGTCGAAACGCTCGCGGAAATCGCGACGCAGGGCTTTGCCAAAGAAGGCGGCCGAGGCTTCCCGCAGGTTGGGGTCGAAGAGGGTGACATCGAGCGTGACTTCGGGCTCGATCACGGCCGGGTCGGAGACGCCGTCGCCCCAGATCGGCAGCGTGCCGGTGAGCATCTCGTAGAGCGTCATGGCTGCGGCAAAGCGCTCGGCGTAAATGTCCCAGCGTGGCGGCTTGCGCAAGCTGAGGAACGGATCGAGGTAGGGGCGCGTGCCGGCCTGGATGTTGTCGACGGAAGCTTTCGACAGGGAGAAGTCGAACAGCACCAGTTGCAGGCGACCGCTATGCGACGTCGGGCAGAGGCCGATGTTGTCGGGCTTGATGTCGCGGTGATAGACGCCTTCGTTTTCCAGGAAGACGACCGTCTGCAGCAGTTCCTCGCCGAAACGCCGGACGAGATCCAGCGAGGGGCGGTTGTTGCGCAGGAGATGAGCCAGCGTGTCCTTGCCGGCACTGCTCATCAGCAGCGCCGTGCGGCCGGCAACGGTCAGCGTTTCGCGCCACTCGACAATATTGGCATGGCGCAGCTTGCGCAGGGCTTCACCTTCGGCAACCAGGCGCCTGTTGTGGCTGGCGTCCAGGGCAACCTTGAGGACCAGCTCTTCGCCGTTGCCGCTGCGAGTGACCAGCAGCACATCGGATGACGAGCCCTTGCCGAGACGACGGACGACGGTGAAACCGCCATCGATCAGGTCGCCTGCCTTGGCCGAACCAGGGTCCACCGTAGCCAACTCGACCGGCGCCGTCAGTTCATCCTCGACGAGTTCGAGGTATTCAAGAAAATCCGTCATCGAGCCGAGGCGGGCAGAGACGTCCGGGCAGGTCGAGAACTGGATCAGGTCCTGCAGCGCGCGGCCGGTGCCATCCAGCACATCGGAGATGCGCAATCCGTTGCCGGCACGGAGTTTCTGTTGCAGCTCGGAGGCGCTGCTTGCCGGCGGCTCGCCGGTGAACACCTGCCAGGCGATGGCGCCAAGCGAGAAGACGTCCAGGTGGGGTCCGCTCGGTGCGCCATCCCAGAGGGCTTCCGGTGCCAGAAACACCTTGGCCGGATCTTCCAGGTAATCCTCAACGTGCCGGGTTCCGACGGTACGCGCCAATGTTCCAGCCGATGCGCCAAGAGCCGTCAGATTCGCCTGCTCCGCCGCTTGCCCACCGCGCGCGGCGAGTTGCCAGTTCATGATCGCGAGCTGGAGTTGGGCGCCATCCTGGTTCTGGACGAGGATGCTTTGCGGTGAAAGCGCCCGGTGAATCAGCTTCTTCTGGTGGGCGTACTTGAGCGTTTCGGCCAGTTGGCGAAGGATGGACAGCCGCTGGTCGGCGTTGAGCTGATTGCCTTGTTCGCGCAGCAGGAAATCGAGTCGCCGGCCCTGCGGGTTGTAGTCGAAAAGCAGCGCCGGGCCGAGTTCGCTTTCCTTGAAATCGCGCACCCTGAGGATGCCGGGATGATCGACGCCTTCGAGAATCTGGAACTCGCGCGTCGCCTGGCGCACCAGCGATTGCCGGGCGTCCACGGTCGCCGCCAGGGCGTAGCCATAAATCCGGACGCGACGGCGGACACCGGCCGAGACGTGCTCGCCCACCCAGTCCTGATAATTCTCGCCCTCCTGAATGAGGGCGCCCAAATGATAGTCAGCGATGCGCCGGTGTTTGTTGGATGGGCGCACGCCGGCTTCGACCACGGCACGGCAAAGCACGCGCCCCAGTTCGTGACCGAGCAGCGGTCCGCTGGGTGGGTAATTCCCGGTGCCCTCCAGGCGGGCAATGATCCCGTCGTCGTTGCTGGTGTCGGGGCGACCCTTGAGAAAGGCGCCGGAGCGCCCGTTACCTGACAGCCTGAAGGTGTCGGCGTTGATCGCCGAGAGAAAGATCAGTGGCTCGATGAACGGAACCCGGGACCTCGCCTTGATCACCGACGATTGCCGACGCAACAGCGTCGCCAGTCGCTTGGCCTTGCGGTTCGCAAGAATCAAGGGGTTGTCGTAGGCGTAGTCACGCCCGTCGGTGCGCCATGTCCAGGTATGCGCATCACCCGTCAGAACGCCGGGGCGACTCTTGACCTCCACCAGGAAGATGCCCACGGGCGAGAGCACCAGGGCATCGACCTCGTTGACCTTGCCGTCGTCGTCGATGAATTCAAAGTTCGACCAGGCGTGCCAGGGATCGCGATCCGGGAGTCGATCACGCAGCCAGTCAAGCGCCGCCTTCTCCCAGGCAAAGTTTGATTCCGAGATCGCTGTCCAGCGGGGGTCTTTCATGAGCTTCTAGGGTGAGCGTCTTGCCGGGTCATGGCGGGATCGCTGATCCAGCGAATCACTGGTCGTCGTTGTCGAGTTTTCCTTCGCTGCCGACTTCATCATCCATCCAAGAGAATCGAGTTGCTGCTCCCGAAAGCCGACGCCGAAGGCGAATCCCTGCCAGTGCGATGCGTGCTGATTCCCGCGACACTCATGGATTATCGCCGAATAACGTGCCCTTTTGGCGCTGAGCGCGAACGGTGCCATCGAGGATGGCTCGTTCGCGCATCGAGCTTGCCGGCGACCGGCTCGATGGCTCCTTCGCGAAGCCTGCCGCGCCTCGCATCTCGACCCACGGGGTCATGCTTCGCTCAAGGCGAGGCTGCAGCGTGCTGCTGCAGGCGCGACGGCCCTGACGGGCTGCTCCCGCTCGAATTCGGGTTCCGTTTTCCGGGTGACGAGTACCCGGCATCGGAGCGCGCGGCATCGATGGCGTTGCTGGAACGTTTCGAGTTACCAAGCCTTCGTCAACTGATCGACAAGGGCGCCTCCGTCACGGTGTGGATGCACCGACCGGATGGCGGCGATCCAGCGCGAGCGGCCCCGCACGCGACCGACCTGCGCCTGCGGCTACACACGCCGCTTCGACACGATGAAGCCGGGATATACGGGTTCGACCTCTGACGCGACCTCGACCGGCTTGATCGTGTCCTCATCGGCGCCGCGACCCTGAAGAACTGTGCCGGCGACCTGGAGCGTACGGCGGTGCTGTCCCTCTATCGCGGCCGCCCTCTGCGCGCTGAGCTGAACTCGGCTGAGCGGCCGGCAGAGCATCGCGGCCGCAGTGGCAGACGGTGACTCAGTCGCGGCGGGCGATCGCTGGGCTGGGTTCAACCTGTCTGCGGGACGCGCCGCCGTTTCGCGGCTGCGTCGCCAGCTGCGCCAAGCGGCGCAGTATGGCCACGAGGCCATCGGCATGGTGATCGACACGGCGCCGGAGACGCTCGACTATGCCCAGGCGTTCGGGCTGCTGGGAGCCTTGACGGCCATGGTCGACGATCTCGCACGTGCCGGAGGCCTCCAGGAGACGATCCAGCACTACAGCGACAGCGCTGTCGAGCTGGCGCGACGACTCGCCGAGCTTCATCCTGACGAGCCGGACTACCGACAGGCATTGGCGGGCAACTTGCTGCAGCGGGCTCGACTGAACGCCGGGACGCCAAGGGCGACCGAAGACGCGCAGGCCGCAGTGTCGGCGGTCGCGTCCCTGGCACAGGAAAAGGCGCTGCCGTCGCGCGTCGACGAGGCTCGCTCACTCGCACAGCAAGCAGCGGAACTGCTGGAAGCTTCGCGCGCCGAATTCGCGGACGAATTCAGTATACTGTCACCGTTTTTGGGCGGGTCCGCAGCCCGCCGGCCCGCCGCGGCCGGCGTATAATGCGAGGCTCATTGATCAAGCGAGCGACGCCACCATGGAAGCCGAACAACTCAACAGCATCGAGAACCGCATCGACGACATCGCCGGTCGCGCCGGCGAGCTGCGGAGGTATCTTTGACTACGATCAGAAAGCCGATCAGCTGAAGGCCGTCGCGCGCGAGCTCGAGGATCCGAAGGTCTGGGACAACGCCGAGCGCGCGCAGGAGCTCGGACGGCAGAAGCGCTCGCTGGAGAACGTCGTGCTGACGCTCGACCGCGTCGGCGATGGCCTGCGCGACGCTGGCGATCTGTTCGCCATGGCGCGCGACGAGGACGACGACGAAACGCTGCAGGCAGTGGTCGCCGACATCGACGGCATCGAGAAGGAAGTCGCCGCGCTCGAGTTCCGGCGCATGTTCAACAACCCGGCCGACCCGCTCAACTGCTTCCTCGACATCCAGGCCGGCGCCGGCGGCACCGAGGCGCAGGACTGGGCGGCGATGCTGCTGCGCATGTACCTGCGCTACGCCGAACGCAAGGGTTACGCCGTCGAGGTGCTCGAGGAGTCCGAAGGCGAGGTCGCCGGCATCAAGACGGCGAGCATCCGGATTTCCGGCGACTACGCCTACGGCATGCTGCGCTCGGAGACGGGCATCCATCGCCTGGTCCGCAAGTCGCCCTTCGACTCGAACGCCCGCCGCCATACCAGCTTCTGCTCGGTGTCGGCCTACCCCGAGATCGACGATTCCTTCGCCGTCGAGATCAACCCGGCGGACCTGCGCATCGACACCTACCGTGCCTCCGGTGCCGGCGGCCAGCACATCAACAAGACCGATTCGGCGGTCCGCATCACGCACCTGCCGAGCAACATCGTCGTCCAGTGCCAGAACGACCGCTCGCAGCACCGCAACCGCGCCGAAGCCATGGCGATGCTGAAGTCGCGCCTCTACGAGGCCGAGATGCGCAAGCGGCAGGCCGAGCAGCAGAAGCTCGAGGACGCCAAGTCCGACATCGGCTGGGGCCACCAGATCCGCTCCTACGTCCTCGACCAGTCGCGGATCAAGGACCTGCGCACCAACGTCGAGGTCGGCAACACGCAGGGCGTGCTCGACGGCGACCTCGACCAGTTCATCGAGGCCAGCCTGAAGCAGGGAGTCTGAATCGCGCCCGGCCGGGCGCGGCGACCTGCACTGCACCATGTTCCTCTGATCGCACGAAAGCCGCAGACCATGCAACCCGACAAGCCGCAGGACCACTCGCCGGCGCTTCCCGCCGAAGACGAAAACCACATCATCGCCGAACGGCGCGCCAAGCTCGCCGAACTGCGCCAGCTCGGCCCGGCCTACCCGAACGATTTCGCGCGCGAGAACACCGCCGGCAAGATCAACGATCTCTACGACGGCAAGCGCAGCGAGGAACTGGCCGAGGTGCCGGTCGAGGTGCGCGTCGCCGGCCGCATCATGCTGAAGCGGGTGATGGGCAAGGCCTCGTTCATCACCCTGCAGGATCTCTCCGGCCGCATCCAGGCCTACGTCAGCCGCGACGACATCGGCGAGGATCTCTACGCGGCTTTCAGGCGCTGGGACATGGGCGACATCGTCGGCGTCGTCGGCACCCTCTTTCGCACGCGCACCGGCGAACTGACGATCCGCTGCGCGGCGATCCGCCTGCTGACCAAGTCGCTGCGGCCGCTGCCGGAGAAGTTCCACGGTCTCACCGACCAGGAGCAGAAGTACCGCATGCGCTACCTCGACCTGATCACCAGCGAGCAGTCGCGCTTCACCTTCGCGGTGCGCAGCCGCATCGTGCAGTCGATCCGCAGCTACATGGTGCAGCATGGCTTCCTCGAGGTGGAAACGCCGATGATGCACCCGATTCCCGGCGGCGCGACGGCGCGACCGTTCCGGACGCACCACAACACGCTCGACATGGATCTCTTCCTGCGCATCGCGCCCGAGCTCTATCTCAAGCGACTGGTCGTCGGCGGCCTGGAAAAGGTCTTCGAGATCAACCGCAACTTCCGCAACGAGGGCATCAGCCCGCGCCACAACCCCGAGTTCACGATGATGGAGTTCTACGAGGCGTACTCGGAGTACCGGCAGCTGATGGACTTCACCGAAGGGCTGCTGCGCCAGAGCGCGCGCGAGGCGCTCGGCTGCGAGGTCTTCGAATACCAGGGCCGCGCGCTCGATTTCGCGCGTCCCTTCGCCCGCCTGACGATCGTCGAGGCGATCCGCCAGAGCCACCCCGGCTTCAGCGTCGAGCAACTGGGCGATGCCGCCTGGCTGCGCGAGCGCCTGCGCGCCCTGCACATCGACTGTGCGCCCGGCGCCGGCCTCGGCGCACTGCAACTGCAGCTCTTCGAGGAGACGACCGAAGCCGACCTCTGGCAGCCGACCTTCATCATCGACTACCCGGCCGAGGTCAGTCCGCTGGCCCGACGCAGTGACCGCAACCCGGAGATCGCCGAGCGCTTCGAGCTGTTCATCGCCGGACGCGAGATCGCCAACGGCTTCTCCGAACTCAACGACCCGGAAGACCAGGCGGCGCGCTTCCTCGAGCAGGCGCGGGCGAAGGAGGCCGGCGACGAGGAGGCGATGTACTACGACGCCGACTACGTGCGGGCGCTCGAGTACGGTCTGCCGCCGACCGCCGGCTGCGGCGTCGGCATCGACCGCCTGGTGATGCTGCTCACCGACGCGGCGAACATCCGCGACGTCATCCTCTTCCCGCAGATGCGCCCGGAGTAGGCGCGCAGCCGACAGGCAGCCACGCGACGGCCGATGGACCGCCACGCGATCGTCATCGGCGCCGGCCTCGCCGGCAGCAGCGCCGCCGAACGGCTGGCGGCGCGTGGCTGGCGGATCAGCCTGATCGATCGTGCGGCAGCGCCCGGCGAGGGCGCCTCGGGCAATCGTGCCGGCGTCCTGCGACCGCTGCCCTCGCTCGACGACAACCGCCTGGCACGACTGACGCGGGCCGCTTTCGAGTATGCCCTGAGCCACCTGCAGGCGCTCACCGCCGCCGGCCAGCCGCTGCGCTGGGGACAGACCGGCGTCCTGCACCTGGCGCGCGACGAGCGGCACGCGGCCACGCAGCAGCGTGTCGTCGCCGAGCAGAGCCCGCCAGCCGGCTACCTGCGCTGGCTCGATCGCACGGCCGCCAGCGAACTCGCCGGCTGGCCGCTGGCCGGCGGCGGCTGGTGGTTTGCCGGTGGCGGCTGGGTCGATCCGGCTTCACTGTGCCGCGCCAATCTCGCCCGGCACGGTGCCGCGGTGGTGCCACACTATCGGCGCCAAGTCGACCGCATCGACTACGAGGACGGCTGTTGGCGCTGCTTCACGGGCAGCGGTGAGCTGATCGCCACGGCACCCGTCCTGATTCTCGCCAACGCCAGCGACGCCCGCCGTTTCCCGGTCGCCAGCCACCTGCCGCTGCGCCCGGCGCGCGGCCAGGTGTCGCATCTGCCGGCCGCCGCCGGCTCGCCACCGGCCATCGTCGTCTGCCGTCTCGGCTACGTGACGCCGGCGATCGACGGTCTGCGCTGTGCCGGCGCCAGCTTCGCGGTCGACGACGACGAGGCCGGACTGCGTGCCGCCGACCACGCCGAAAACCTGGCGCGGCTCGAACTCATCCTGCCCGGCTACGGCCGACAGCTCGACGCCGCAGGGCTCGACGGCCGCGTCGGCTTCCGCCCGCTGTCGCCTGATCGCCTGCCGATGGTCGGCGCCGTCGCCGACGCGGCCTTGATCGAGCCCGGGAGCGCTGGCACGTCGCTCGGCGAACTGCCGCGCGTGCCCGGTCTGTACCTCAGCAACGGCTTCGGCGCCCGTGGCATCGTCTGGTCGGCCCTCGCCGGCGAACTGCTCGCCTGCCGTATCGACGGCGGCCAGCCAGCGATCGCCGCCGACCTCGTCGACGCCGTCGACCCGGGCCGCTTCCTGCTGCCGGGTCGGCGCCAGCGGCGAGCAGCAGGAACGCCGCGATGAGCGAGCGACGCGAGGCGGCCAGCATGAGCTTCAGCTTCCACTACAGCGAGAGCGAGGATCGAATCGCCCTGCAGGCACCGACGGAGGACGACGAAACCGTGCTCTGGCTGACGCGACGGATGACCGCGGGTCTGCTGCTGGCGCTGGCGACGCTGCTCGCGCGCAGCAACCCGAACGCATTGCTCGCTCCCGAGCACGCCGCCGAGATCCTCGGTTTCGAGCACCAGAACGCGCTCTTCGTCGCCAGCGGCGGCCAGGAACTGCGGCTGCAGGCCAGCCGCCTGCCGAAGAAGCTGCCGCTGCGTCTCGTCGAGCACGTCGAACTCAGCGCACTGACCAACGGCCGCGGACGCATCGCGCTGCGCGCCGGCGACAATCGGATCAGCCTGGAGCTGCCGCGCGAGAACCTGCACCTGCTGCACGACCAGCTGCTGGGACTGGCGAAGCACGCGCGCTGGAATCTCGAGCTCGGCGAACCGTGGCCGGCATCTGCCGCCAGCGGCGACGGTCAGCCGCGCGTCACGCACTGAGCGATGGGCACCGCCTGCCGGCGGCCGCCGGCAGGCCGACAAGGCAGCCCGGGCGGCTCACCCGGGAATGCCCGCTGACGCGCTTCAGCCCGCCTGCGGCTGGACGCCGAACGCACCGGCGCGCGCATTCTCGCTGACCGCTCGCGCAGCCGGATGGGTCAGCCGCCGCTCGGCCGAAATGAGGAAGAAGCGCTCGCGAACCTCCTCCGTCTCGCCCAGCTTGACCACCCGGTAGTGTGCCGTCACGTCCGGCACACTGGCGGCCGGTGCCGGAAAGACGCCGGCGCCGGCTTCGCCGAAGGCCTTCATCAGGGCACTGTCGTCGAATTCACCGATGATGCGCAGGCGCAACCCCTGGCGCTCGAGCCAGCGCGGCAGCGTTCCGTGCAGCGTGCTGTCACGCCCGGGCAACAGCAGCGGCGCGCCATCGAGACAGGCGGGAAAGCCGCTCGGCAGTCGCGCAGCCAGCGCCGGCGCGGCCATGAGAGCCACCGCCGATTCACCGAGCGGGTGGCTGTAGCCCTTGATCTCGGTGCCAGGAGGAATCGGGCGGTCGGCGAGCACCATGTCGAGCCGGTGGATCGCCAGGTCGGCGAGCAGACGCTCCAGCCGGTCCTCCTGGCAGATCAGGCGCAGCGCCGCGGGCACCTCGAGCACCGGCGCCAGCAGGCGATGCGCGATGAATTTCGGCACGACATCGGCGATGCCGACGCGGAAGGTGATGAAGCGCCCGTCGCTGCCGTTCTGCAGCAGATCCTCGAGCTCGGCCCCGGTCTGGAAGATTTCCTCGGCGTAGGAGAGCGCCAGCTTGCCCGTCTCGGTCAGCTCGAGGCGGCGCCCGACGCGCCGGAAAAGCGCCACGCCGAGGCGTTCCTCGAACTGGGCGATCTGCCCCGAGAGTGTCTGCGGCGTCAGGTGCAGACGCTCGGCGGCGCGGCTGACGCCGCCCGCGCGGGCGACGCTGACGAAGTAATGCAAGTGCTTGTAGTTGATCAAGCGACATCCTGTCATTCGTTTTTTTCGATCATAGCCCATCGTTATATCTGTTTGTGTCGAATGTTCGCCTGGCCCACAATGCGCCGGTCTTCTTCCAGCACAGCGAGGAACACCATGAACCTGCAAATCCAGTCGCACGACTTCGCCCTCACCGAAGGGCTGCGCCAGCATGTGGAGACGCGCCTCGCCTGCGCGCTGAATCACGGCCAGGAGGTCGTCACGCGCATCGTCGTGCGTCTTGCCGATGTCAATGGCCCGCGCGGCGGCGAGGACAAGTCCTGCAGCATCGAAGTCCGCATCAAGGGTGCGCCTGCCCTGGTCGTCGAGGATACCCAGAGCGACCTCTACGTCGCCGTCGATCGCGCCAGCGGGCGAATCGGCCGCACGCTCGACCGCTACCTGGCCCGCCGACGCGAGGCGGCCATGCCAGCGGCCAGCCAGCAGCCGTCGCCCGCAGAGGAAAGGCCATGACCATTCGCTGCGCATCCGCCCTGACCGGGCTGCGCCGTGCGACCTCGCTGGCCGCAGCAGAGCCGGCAGCGATCACCGTCGCGGCAGCGATCCGGGCGCTACCGTCGGCCGGCGGCCGCTGGCGGCAAACGGCATGAGCGGCGGCGTCGAGAGTTTCGCCACCGGCCAGATGTGGGCCGGCTTCATCGTTTTCGTCCTCGCCATGCTGGCGCTCGACCTGTTCGTCCTCGGCGGCAACAAGGCGCGTCGCGTACCGGTCCGGGAGGCGCTGGCCTGGGTGATCGCCTGGGTCTGTCTCGCACTGTCCTTTGCCGGACTGCTCTGGTGGCATCTGAACGGGACGCAGGGCGCCGAGGTCGCGCAGCGCAAGACGCTCGAATTCCTCACCGGCTACCTGATCGAACAATCGCTGTCGGTCGACAACATGTTCGTCTTCGTCATGATCTTCAGCTACTTTGCGGTGCCGCCGGAACTGCAACGCCGCGTTCTGCTGTACGGCGTTCTCGGCGCCATCGTCATGCGCGCCGGCATGATCCTCGCCGGGGTCTGGCTGGTATCGGAGTTCGCCTGGGTGCTGTATGTCTTCGGCGCCTTCCTGGTGATCACCGGCATCAAGATGCTGATCTTCGCCGACCATGAGCCCGACCTCGAGAAGAACCCGCTGCTGCGCTGGCTGCGCGGGCATCTGCGCATCACGCCGGGCTTCCACGGCGAATCCTTCTTCGTCCGCCAGAACGGCATCCTCTGGGCGACGCCGATGTTCCTCGTACTGATCCTGATCGAGGCCAGCGACCTGGTGTTCGCGGTCGACAGCATCCCGGCGATCTTCGCCGTCACCACCGACCCCTTCATCGTCTTCACGTCCAACATCTTCGCCATCATGGGGCTGCGCGCGCTGTACTTCGTGCTTGCCGACATGGCCGACCGCTTCCACCTCCTCAAGTACGGGCTCGCCCTCGTGCTGGTCTTCATCGGCGGCAAGATGCTCGCTGCGCCCTGGTTCCACCTGCCGATCCAGTGGTCCCTGGCGATCGTCGCCGGCACCATCCTGCTATCGGTGGTCGCCAGTCTGGTCGTGACGAGACCCAGGGCGGCGACGGAAGACACCGCATGAATGCGACGCTGAGCACGCTCCCCGGCAACGATCGCCGCCAGCGGGTACGCGCGTGGATCGGGCAGCCGCGCGTGCAGAACTTCATCATCGGCCTGATCCTGGTGAACGCCGCCCTGCTCGGCCTGGAAACCTCGGCGAGCGCGATGGCGGCGGCAGGCGGGCTGATCGTCGCCCTTGACCGCACCATCCTGGCGGTGTTCGTCGGTGAAATCGCCCTGCGCCTCTACGCCCATCGCGCGGCGTTCTGGCGCGACCCATGGAGCGTCTTCGACTTCGCCGTGATCGCCATCGCCCTGCTGCCGGCAACCGGGCCACTCGCCGTCCTGCGCGCGCTGCGCGTGCTGCGGGTGCTGCGCCTGCTGAGCATGGTGCCTTCGATGCGGCGTGTCGTCGGCGCCCTGCTGGCGGCGATTCCGGGCCTCGGCTCGATCGCCATGGTGCTGCTGATCATCTACTACGTCTTCGCGGTGATCGCCACCAAGCTGTTCGCGGCAAGCCACCCCGAATGGTTCGGCGATCTCGGCCGCTCGCTTTACACACTGTTCCAGATCATGACGCTGGAGAGCTGGTCGATGGGCATCGCCCGCCCGGTGATGGAGAACTTCCCGCACGCCTGGATCTTCTTCGTCGCCTTCATCCTGGTGGCGACCTTCACCATGCTCAACCTGTTCATCGCCATCATCGTCAACGCCATGCAGAGCTACACCGAGGCGGAGCAGCGCGACACGAAACGGGCCGTGGAGGCGGCGCGCGAGCACATCGAGGCCGACCTGCACGCCGAGATGCGCAGCCTGCGCGACGAAATCTGCGCGTTGAAATCGATGCTGTCCGGCAGCCAGACCATCCCGCCCAGTCTGGCGTCGGAGCGCACCGGCAGCACAGAAGGATGAAGCAGCGACGGCAACCTCCTTTTCCTCCGCACGCCGACACCTCGCCAGGCAGCATGTCTGAGCCTGCATCGCCTGCCCGGCCCGACGAAGAGGTACCCTGGCACGCCCGCTCCGCGACGACCGCGGCCAGCGACCTGGGTGTAGACCCTGCTGCTGGCCTCGGCAGCGCAGAAGCGGCAGCCAGGCTCGCCCGCGACGGTCCGAACCGGCTCGTCGGCAGGGCGCCGCGCCCGGCGTGGCGGAAGTTCCTCGACCAGTTCCGCAATTTCCTCGTCCTCGTGCTGCTCGGCGCTGCCGTGCTGGCCGCCCTGCTGGGCGATATCGAGGACGCCGTGGTCATCGCCATCGTCGTGATCCTCAACGCGACGCTGGGTTTCCTGCAGGAACACCGCGCCGAAGCGGCTCTGGCTGCGCTGAAGAACATGCTCGCACCGATCGCGCGCGTGCGCCGTGACGGACGGATGGTGCAGATCGCCGCGGTCGACCTCGTGCCGGGCGACATCCTTCTGCTCGAAGCCGGCGACCGCATCCCGGCCGATGCGCGCGTGCTCGACGCGCATGCGGCCGAGGTGGCGGAGGCCGCACTCACCGGCGAGTCGCAAGCGGTGGCGAAGGACGTCGATGCGGTCGCGGCGGCTTCGGTGCTGGCCGAGCGACGCGGCATGGTCTTCATGAACACCGTCGTGACGCACGGCCGCCTGGAGGCGGTCATCACCGCTACCGGCATGCGCACCGAAATGGGCAGGATCGCCGGCATGCTGGCCGACTCCGCCGAGTCCGCGACGCCCCTGCAGGTGCAGCTCGACAGGCTCGGCAAAGGGCTGGCTGCGATCGCCGGCGGCGTCGTCACGCTGATCCTGGTCCTCGGCATCGCGCGCGGCGACGCTCTCCTGAGCACCGCGATGACCGCCATCGCGCTCGCCGTGGCGGCCATTCCCGAAGGACTGCCGGCGGTGGTGACGGTCACCCTGGCGCTGGGCATGCACCGCATGGCCAAGCGCAACGCCATCGTCAAGAGGCTGGCGGCGGTGGAGACGCTGGGCTGCACGACGGTGATCTGCTCGGACAAGACCGGCACGCTCACCCTCAACCAGATGACCGCGTGCCGCGTCCATTGCCTCGGCCGCAGCTTCGAGGTCGACGGCGCCGGCTACGGCAGTAGCGGCAGCATCCGGCCCGAGGACGGCCAGGGCTCACCCGACTGGCTGCCATTGCTGGCACCTGCGGCGTTGTGCTCCGACAGCCGGATTGACGATGGCGAGTTGGTCGGCGACCCGACCGAGGGCGCGCTGCTGGCGTTGGCGGCGAAGGGTGGCGTGGACCTCGAGGATCTGGCCAGACGCAGCCCGCGCATCGCCGAAATCCCCTTCGACTCGGCGCACAAGTTCATGGCCACCTTCCACCGCGAGGGCGCCGTCGTGCGCATGTGGATCAAGGGCGCGCCCGACGTGCTGCTGGCACGCGCCCACCGACACCTCGCGGCGGACGGCGAGATGGCCATGGACGACGCCGCCTGCGCCGCCTTCAGCTCCGCCAACGCCGCCCTCGCCGACAGCGCGATGCGCGTGCTCGCGCTGGCCGGCAGGAGCATTCCCGCCGGCGATTTCGACCCGGCCGGTGACCTGATGCGCTGGACCGACGATCTGACGCTGATCGCCCTGGTCGGCATCATCGACCCGCCGCGGCCGGAGGCGAAGGAGGCCATCCGGGTCTGCCAGGCTGCCGGCATTGCCGTGAAAATGATCACCGGCGACCACCGCGCAACCGCCGCCGCCATCGCGCGCGACCTCGGCCTGAGCGGCGAGGCGCGTGAAGGCCGCGAGATCGAGGGCATCTCCGGTGCGGCGCTGAGCGAGATGGTCGCAGCGACGGCCGTCTTCGCCCGCGTCGCGCCCGAGCACAAGTTGCGCATCGTCGAAGCGCTGCAGGCGCGTGGCGAGGTCGTCGCCATGACCGGCGACGGCGTCAACGATGCACCGGCGCTGAAGGCCGCCGACATCGGCGTCGCCATGGGCATCACCGGAACCGATGTCACCCGCGAAGCCGCCACCATGGTGCTGACCGACGACAATTTCGCCAGCATCGTGCGGGCGATCGAGGAAGGCCGGACGATCTACGACAACATCGTCAAGTTCGTCCGCTTCCAGTTGTCCACCAACATCGGGGCCATCCTCACCGTGCTCGGCGCGCCGCTGTTCGGCCTGCCGACACCCTTCACCGCGATCCAGATCCTCTGGGTCAACATCATCATGGACGGCCCGCCGGCGATGACGCTCGGCGTCGAGCCGGCGCGACCGGGCATCATGCAAGGCGCGCCCCGCGCAGCCGACGCCCACATCCTGAGTGGCGCGCGCCTCTGGCGCCTGGGCCTCTACGGCCTGACGATGGCGGCCGGTACGCTCGCCGCCTACGCCTGGGGTGCACATGCGGGAAGGGGCGGCGGCAGCGGCCACGCCTACGCCGTGACGCTGGCCTTCACCACCTTCGTCCTGTTCCAGTTCTTCAACATCTTCAATGCCCGGGCCGAGTTCGGCACCGCCTTCAATCGCCAGTTCTTCACCAACGGCAAGCTCTGGCTGGCACTGGCCGGCGTCGTCGCACTCCAGGTGGTCGCCGTGCATTGGGCGCCGGCGCAGGCGGTATTCGACACCGTCGACCTGAGCCTCGGCGACTGGCTGCTGGCGACGGCGATCGCCTCGACTACGCTCAGACAACCTGATCTCGGCGCCATGACGCTGGCACAAGTGGCGTCATGAATG
>ERZ761602.2191-NODE-2191-length-31757-cov-10.900921_pt1 | contig 31757 bp, 28 predicted proteins | sample MGYA00512165_ERZ761602 | MGnify/ENA primary metagenome ERZ761602 (study PRJEB28899, sample SAMN02445085) | bioreactor sludge metagenome | biome: EBPR sludge; isolation source: Thorneside wastewater treatment plant | place: Australia: Brisbane, Thorneside...
CTGGTGATCAACGAGTTCATGGCCAGCAACACCGCCACGATCACCGACGAGTCGGGGGCCTACCCGGACTGGATCGAGCTGTACAACCCCAGCGAGCGGGTCGTCTCGCTGGAAGGCTGGACCATCACCGACGACCTCGCCGAGCCCGGCAAGCACGCCCTCGACGCCTCCCTCTCCGTCCCGGCCGGCGGATTCCTGCTGCTGTGGGCGGACAACGACATCGCCGACGGCCCCGCGCACCTCGACTTCGCCCTGGCGGCGAGCGGCGAGACGCTGGGGCTCTTCGCGCCGGATGGCAGCGAGCTGGACTCGGTGGAGTTCGGCCAGCAGCTCAGCGACAGCTCGGCGGCGCGGATCCCCGATGGGAGCAGCAGCTGGACCATCACCGAAACGCCGACCCCCGGCTGGAGCAACGGTGCGGACTGAGCTGCTGCTGCTGTTGCTGGCCTGCTCGGGGCCGTCCGAGCAGCCGGTCGACGGGGGGAGCGTCGACGGGGGGAGCACCGACGGGGGCGCGACCGACGGCGGGAGCACCGACGGAGGCGGCACCGACGGGGGCACGACCGACGGGGGCGGCACCGACGGGGGCACGAGCGGCGATGGCGGGGGTGAGCCCGATCCCCAGGCCCGGAGCTGCGGCCTGCAGACCGACCTGCCGGATCCCTGGCTCTGGGAGGGCGAGGAGCTTCGCTTCACGGTGTCCTGCGGCGGCGAGCTGCCGACCGAGGAGGCCCTCTTCACCGCGGTCGGCCTGCCCGAGGGCGCCAGCTTCGACCCCGCGACGCGCACCCTGGCCTGGACGACCGGCGCCAGCGACGGCGGGACCTGGAGCCTGAACGTCGCCGTCACCGATGGGGGGTTCGAGGGCGCCTTCCCCGTGATCGAGACCGTCACCGTCTGGGTCGCCGACAACCCGGACCTGGCCGACGCGCGGCGGGTGGACCCCCTGGAGTACACCGAGGAGTGGGGCCTGCCGGTCGTCCACGTCGACACCCGCCCCAGCATCGGCACCGAGTACCAGGCGGCCACGATCATCTTCGACGGCGTCGAGCTGCCCGGACAGATCAAGATCCGCGGGGCCAGCAGCGCCTACTACGACAAGCCCGGCTACACCCTGGAGTTCGACGAAGAGGAGATCGACGTCCCCTGGGGCTCCGACTCCCGCGACCACCTGCTGCTCGTCTCCACCTTCGACGACAACAGCCACGTCCGACAGAAGCTCGTCTACGACCAGTGGGCCGCGATCGCCGAGTACTGGGGACAACCCAGGCTGGCGCCCCGCTCCTTCTTCGCCGTGCTGTACCTGAACGGGAGCTACCAGGGGCTGTTCCTGGCGCTGGATCGGATCGACAACGAGTTCGTGCGCCAGATGGGCTTCGACGACTCCGGAAACCTCTACAAGGCCGTCAACCACGAGGCGAACTTCTACGCGACCGGGACCAGCGGCGCTGCCAAGAGCTGGCTGGCCGATGGCTACACCAAGGAGGAGGGCGAGCCGGAGTCCGACTTCAGCGACCTGGAGGCGCTGATCGGCTTCACCTCCTCGTCCAGCCCGAGCGAGCTGTGGGCCGAGGCGGACGACTGGATCCGCCGCGAGGAGTTCATCGACTGGTTCCTGCTGGTCAGCTTCTCGCTGGCCCAGGACTCCGCGGGCAAGAACTCCTACCTGTATCATGAGCCCGTGCTGGACCAGTTCCTCTACTGTCCATGGGACTTCAACAGCTCCTGGGGCCAGAGCTGGTACACCTCCCGCACCTCCTCTGCCTCTGTCGACGACTACACTTGGGCCAACCGGGTCTTCTGGGCCTTCCAGGACGACGCCGAGGCCGAGGCCGAGCTCTGGGACCGCTTCCGGGCGATGCGGGCCGACGGCCCCTTCGCCAAGGCCTGGCTGCTGGCCCGGCTGGACGCCTACGAAGCCGAGATCCGACCCTCGGCCCTGCGCGACGAGGCGAAGTGGCAGGCCGCCTACCGCAGCTACTGGTGGGCCGGCTACCGCAGCGACTGGACCGACTGGGAGGGCGAGATGAGCTACCTGCGGACCTGGATCAGCGAGCGGGAGCTCGTCTTCGAGGGGCTGGCGCCCTGACCCGCCGCCTCACTCCACGCCCTCGTCGCTGAGCAGGGTCACCCGCTCGACGCCCTCGACCCCGGCCAGCTCGCGGATGAGGCCCTCGGCGCGAGCCCCCCGGCTCAGGGCCACCCGCCAGGTGAAGCTGAGGGTCTCGCCGAATCGGAGGCTCTGCCCGGACTGGAGGTCCCAGCGGCTGGCGTGGCGCTCCAAGACCGGCAGGAGCTGGGCCTCTCCGCACTGCCAGGCGGCGACCTCGCAGCGCACGCTGACCAGGTCGGCCTGCGGACGCATCACCGGGATGGCGCCCAGGACCAGCACCGCCAGGGCGACGATGGCGGTGCCGAGGCCGGCCAGCGGCAGGGCGCCCACCCCGCAGGCGATGCCGACGGCCAGGGAGAAGAAGACGAAGCTGATGTCCCAGGGGCTGGCGAGGCGGGTGCGAAACCGGACGATGGCCAGCGCGCCGACCAGCGAGAAGGCGCGGGCGAGGCTGTTGCCGATGACGATCAGCACCAGCGAGGAGATGACCGGCAGGATCGCCAGCGAGGCGACCAGGGCCGGAGGAGGCAGCCGCCCCGCCAGGGAGAGGCGGTAGAGCAGGGCGATCACCAGGCCGAGCCCGAAGGCCAGCAGCATGGCCGGCGCGGCGTCCATCGGCCCCAGGATGGTGGGCTGGGCCATCAGGATGGCCCGCTCCAGCTCGTTCATGAGGCCTGCCGGGTGGTGCGGAGGATGGTGGGCGGGACGAGGCTGCGCAGCTCGGCCGGGCGGTCGGCGCGGTGCGAGCAGGCCACACCCAGGGCGAACTTGGAGATGGGCTCGCTGGCCAGCCGCATGTCCCGGACCAGCTCGCGCATCCAGAGCGGCTGGTCGCCGTTGAACTTCAGCTCGACCACGAGCCAGCCGGCGGGGATCAGGGGCAGCGGGCCCTCGTGCTGGAAGCGGCGCGGATCGGGAGAGGGGTGGGCGCTGACCCGATGGTCGATGCTGAGGCGCTCGGTCCCGCGGACGAAGATCTCCCGCACGTAGTGGGTGCTGGCGACGGCGCCGAGGTGCTGGGCCTCGGCCAGCTCGAGCCAGCGCTGGCCCGCCCGGCCGGCCTCGCCATCCAGGCGCTGCACCGCGTCGACCCAGGGCCGGAGCGCGTCCCCCTCGGCCCAGGCGAGCGCCCCGCCGACCCGCACCCGGTGCTTGATCACCCGCCGGGCGAGCTTGCGCTTGGCCTCCAGGAAGACCGGCGCGTCGTCTCCGGGCAGGCCATAGGTGCGGATGCGCATCCGGTTGCGGATCCGGTCGCGGGCCAGGCGGCGGGCGTAGCCGCTGAGCTGGGGATCATCGAGGTACAGCGAATGTACGATGTAGCCCCGGGTGGGGGCCCCGTCGGGCAGCAGGATCCCCGGGAGCGCCCGCTCCAGCGAGGCGGCGTGCGCATCGGCCCGCACATGGGCGCCGGCCCGCTCCAGCAGCTCGGCCCGCCGGTCGAGCGGCAGGGCGTACTTCAGCTCGAAGCGCCCCTCGCTCATGAGCCCACCTCGACGCGGGCCGTACCGGTGACGCCGACGGCCACCGGTGGATCCACGGAGGCCGTGGCCCAGACCACCGACCGGTCGCCGATGGCCCGCACCTCGTCGCCGACGGAGAGGACCCGGCCCTGGTGGCGGGTGCCGCCGACCCCGGCCTCGAAGCGCACCGGGTCTCCAACCCGGACCCGCCCCTGGTGCTGGGCGTCGAGCGCGATCTGCAGGACCGCGGGCTGATCGGAGTTGACCCGCAGGAGGATCACGCCCCCGGGCTGGTCGACCCGACCGTCCAGGGGGCTGAGCAGCTGCTCGTGGGCGCGCGAGGCGCGGGCCTCGGCGAGGCGGGCCGAGGCGGAGGCGACCTCGGCCTGGGCCAGGGTCAGCTCCTGCTCCCGCGGGGCGAGGGCGGCGCGGTCGACCCCGACCGTCGCCAGGGCCAGCTCGGCCTCTCGCAGGCGCAGCTCCATGGCCGCGTCCTGGGCCTCCCAGGCGGAGGCCGCACCCTCGGCGACCAGGGCGGCCAGCCGTTGAGACTGGCTGCGGGCTTGCTCGACGGCGGCGCGGACGACCTCGACCTCGCGGCGGGCCCAGCGGATCTCCTCCTCGCGGCCGCCCAGGGAGACCAGGGCGAGGTCGGCCTCGCGAGCCTGCCGCTCGGCCTCCTCGGCGGCCTCCCGCTCGGCCGAGCGGGCCGAGCCGATGGTGGCCAGCAGGTCCCCGACCCGCACCTGGGCGCCCTGCGCAACCTGGGTCTTGATGCGCAGCGGGTCGCCGCGCTCGCCCTCGACGACCCCCTCCTCCCGGGTGACCGGTCCGCCGGGGACCGCCCCGTCGGCCAGGATCCAGCGCACCACCCCGTCACCGGCGTGCTGCAGGCTGAAGGAGAGCGCGGGGACCACCTGGGCGGGGGCCGAGACCTGGCGCGCCCGATCGCCGGTGGAGATCGCCAGGACCAGCAGCAGGACCGCCCCGAGGGCGGCGAGGACGAGGCGCAGCTTCATGGCGCCCGCACCACGAAGAGGCTGGGGTGGACGCCCTCGCTGACCGTGACGAAGCCGGTGGCGGTGGCAGCGACGGCCTCGCCCTGCTCCTCGACCGGGGCGGGCAGGGCGCAGAGCGGGCCGGAGAGCGCCTGGGGGACGGTCTGGCCCTCGGCCCGGCTGGCGAGCAGGACGCTGGCCTTGGTGCGCAGCAGGATGCGACGGCCGTCGGGGCTGATGTCCGCGCCGGTGAGGCGCTCGCCGTCCGGCAGGCGCAGCTCGCCGAGGGCCCGAAGGCGGGGCGCGGCGCCGGTGAGCTCCTCCACCTGGAAGATCCGCGCGCTGCCCTTCTCCTTGCTGAGGATGAAGAGCCCGCCGCTGAGGGGATCGTGCAGCAGGGCCTCGGCGTCGTGGGGGGCGTCGGGCCAGGCCAGCTCGATCACCGCTGCCTGGACCTGCTGCGGGCCGTCCATGGCGGCGGGCTCGGCGAAGCGCAGCAGGCGCAGGCTGGCGCGCTTGCCCTTGTTGTTGCCGGAGTCGGCGACGGTCAGCCAGGGCGCTCCCCCGGGGCCGGGCCCGATGGCGATGTCCTCGAAGTCCTGGGCCTCCAGCGGCTGGCCCGCCTGGTCCAGCAGGCGCAGCTGACCCCGATCGGCGCCGTCGGGGCCGATGGCGAAGAGGCGGGCGCCGTCGCCAGCGTCGTTGTGCGACCAGAAGCTGCCCGGCTGCCGCTGACTGGCGGCGAGGCCCGAGGCCTCGACCAGCTCGGCGCTGCGCACCCCTCCAGCCGCCGCGGGTGCGGACCAGCCCGCGCAGGGGTCAGCGACGGCGGGGGCGCAGGAGAGGAGCAGCGGGATCAGCACGGCGGGCATGGTGACACGAGAGCGACAGACAGGCGACAGGCACGCAACATATCCCACGCGACGCTGCACCAACCGAGGACCGGCCCCTCGTGCCAAGGGTCCGGCACACCGATGGAGGTACCCGTGCTCTTCCCCCTGCTTCTCTCCCTCAGCGCCTGCGAGCTCGCCGAACCCAAGAGCGTCATGGGCAACTTCGAGGTCAGCTACGCCGACAACATGCGCGTCTACATCAACGACGAGCTGGTCGCAGAGATCTCTCCCGGCGAGGAGGAGAGCATCGAGTACGAGGGCGGGACCTTCCAGGTCTCGCAGATCTGCGGGGACGACGGGACGCAGTGCCCTAGCGAGTCCTACTGGCGCAGCGCCGCGGTCGACCAGCCCCAGGGCGACCAGAGCAAGATCCTCAACTTCGTCAACCTGGACCTGGAGCGCGGCGTGCCCGGCCAGCGCATGGGCGGCCTGATGGAGGACGACTGGAGCTTCGTGATGCTCTCGGGCCTGGGGCTGGCCAACAACGAGCTCTGCGCGGCGGTGGCCGTCGGCACGGTCAGCGGTCGCTTCACCGAGGACGCCAGCGCCATCGAAGAGGGGGTCATCACCCTGGAGTGGGCCGGCGGCTGCACCATCGGCGAGGGCGTCGGCCTGAGCCTGCGGCTGGAGACCGACTACTCGGCGGTCCGGGTCAGCGACTACGACATCAGCTCGGTCGAGGCGGAGCCCCCGATCGACGAGGAGGGGGAGGAGCTGCCGGAGGAGTGAGCGCTTCGGGCGCGACCGCCTCCAGGTGCAGGCGCTGACCCGACCAGGGGTGATCCAGCTCGATCCGCCAGGCGTGCAGCAGCAGGCGCGGCCCGGGCAGGCCGCCGTAGAGGCGGTCGCCGAGGATGGGGTGGCCGATGGCGGCGAGGTGGACCCGGAGCTGGTGGCTGCGGCCGGTCTCCGGGCTGAGGGCCAGCAGCGCCCCCTGCGCGTCCCGGTGCAGGACGCGGAAGCGGGTGAGGGCCGGCAGCCCCTCGTCGAGATCGACCTCGTTGCGCGGCGGGAGGCCTCCCACCCGGCGCAGGGGCAGGTCGACGCTGCCCTCCTCCGGGGGCTGGCCCACGACCCGGGCGAGGTAGGTCTTGCGCACGGTGCGGGCGGCGAACTGGGCCTTCAGCGCGGCCTCGGCCTTGCGGCGCCGGGTCAGGACCAGCAGCCCGCTGGTGTCCATGTCCAGGCGGTGGGCCGCCTGCAGGGGGCCGTAGACCGCGATGGCCCGGGTCAGCGCGCTGTCCCGCCAGGCCGGGTCTCGCCCGGGCACGCTCAGCAGGCCGGCCGGCTTGTCCAGGACCACCAGGTCGCGGTCGAGGTGCACCAGGACCAGGGCGGGCTCGATGGGCGGGTCGTAGCGGTCCAACCAGAGCTCCGGGGGGCGCCTGGAGAGGCGCAGTGCGCTAACATCGGCGCATGAAGAAGCTCCTCAAGGTCCTGCTCGCCCTGATCCTCCTGCCGCTGCTGCTGCTGGTCGGCCTGCTGGCCTTCTTCCTGGCGACCGAGCACCGGCCCGAGCCCGAGGAGGCCGTCGCCGTGGACTGCCAGGGCGAGGCGCCGGGCCTGAAGGCCGGCCAGGAGTTCACCTTCCTGTCCTGGAACCTGCAGTACGGCGCCAGCCGCAAGCATCGCTTCTTCTACGACGGCGGCGAGGCCGTCCACGTGCCGCCCGAGGACGTGGCCTGGACGGTCGAGGCGATCCAGGGCGTGCTGGCCTCCACCCGGGCGCAGGTGGTGGCCCTGCAGGAGGTCGACCGGGACAGCACCCGCACCGGCCGCATCGATCAGCTGCCCCCCTTCGTGCGTGCGGCCGGCGCCAGCTGCGAGGCGGCCACGCCCTACCACCGCAGCCCCTACGTCCCCACCCCCAGCCACCAGCCGCTGGGCCGGGTCGACATGCAGCTCGCCACCCTGGTCCAGGGCCCGATGCTGCACGCCAGCCGCATCGCCCTGCCCCTGCTGGCCGAGGCCCGCTACCGCCAGGTCTTCAACCTGAAGCGGGCGCTGCTGGTGACCGAGGTGCCGATCGAGGGCTGGGACAAGCCGCTGGCCATCGCCAACACCCACCTCTCGGCCTTCAGCTTCGGCGACGGCACACACGAGCAGCAGGTCGCCGTGCTCAAGCAGTGGATCGAGTCCCGCCCTCCCGACCAGCCCTGGATCCTGGCCGGCGACATGAACCTGCTGCCGCCGGGCTTCGACAAGGCCAGCCTCGCGGTCGAGAGCGACCTCTACGCCGACGAGAAGAACCCGATCGAGCTGCTGCTGCCGGCGCAGACCGAGGTGCTGGGCGACCAGCTCGCCCCCGAGAACCGCACCTACCTGCCCTTCGGTCAGGCCGTGCCCGACCGCAAGATCGACTACGTCTTCATCGGCGGCCCGATCCAGGTCCGGTCGGCCCGCGTGATGAGCGAGCACGCCGAGATCAGCGACCACCTGCCGATCCTGGCCACGCTGGTCATCGGCGCGCCGGCCGCACCGGTCGAGGCGGCGCCGGTGGAGCCGCCGCCCCCCCAGGCCAAGGACCTGGCCGAGAAGATCGAGCGCTTCACTCGGGACGGGGCGCGCTGAGCCTCCCCAGCAGGAGCGCCATCGCCACGGCCGGATCCCGCTCCAGCGGCGGCAGGTCCTCGGCCGGGGGGGTGCCGACCGGGCGCATCGGGCTGCCGTCGGCGTGGACCCGCAGGGCGCCGCGCTCGGCGCGCTGCCACTGGAGCTGGAACTCCTCTCCCGGCGAGGGGGGGCCCAGGTCGAGGTCGGGCTGCACCCCCTGGCCGCGGGTGAGGCGCCGGCCGGAGGGCAGGGTCCAGGCGAGGTTGGTGAGCTGCAGGCCCCAGGCGCCGGCGGGGTCCACGCGCAGGGCCTGGGCGAGCCCCTTGCCCCAGGTCGGGCTGCCGATGACCACGGCGCCGACCCGCTCTTGCAGGGAGCCGGCCAGCACCTCGGCCGAGGAGGCCGTCCGCGGGTCGACCAGGACGATCACCGGGCGACCCTCGAAGGCGTGGCCCGGCACGGCCTCGTTCCACTCCGCGAGCTTCGCGCCGCTGACCGGGTCGTGGTCGGGGCCGGTCTCGGGCAGGACCCGGCCGTCGATCCGGGCCAGCCAGCCCTGGTCGACGAAGCGGTCGGCGATCTGCACGGCGGCGTTGACGTCGCCGCCGCTGTTGCCGCGGAGGTCCAGCACCAGCGCCTGAACCCGGTCCGCGAAGGGCTCCACCAGGGCGTCGAAGTCGGCCTCGGTCCCGGCGCGGAAGGCCCGGATGCGGACGTAGGCCAGGCCCAGCTCCGGGTCCAGCCAGACCGACCAGGCGTTGTCGGGCAGGCGCTCCCAGCCCTCGACGGTCTGCTCGCGCACGGGGGCGCGTGTCAGCGTGAGGGTGAGCGGCTCGGCCCCGCGGCGCAGCTCCAGGCGCAGGGTGGAGCCCTCCTCGCCCAGCAGGGCGGCGCGGGCCCGCTCCAGGCGCTGCTCGGGGTCCAGCGACTCCAGCCGCAGCCCGTCGACGGCCAGCAGCTCGTCGCCCTGGCGGAGGCCGGAGGTCCAGGAGGGCGTGTCGGGCAGCGGTCGGGCGACGATCACCGCCTCGCCGCGCCGCTCGAGCTCGACCCCCGCGCCGACCTCGACCCCGGCGTGGTGGGCCTGCCAGGAGGCGATCTCCTCGGGCCAGACCGCCCGGGTCCAGGGGTCCAGGGCCTCCAGGGCCCCCTCGACGGACTCCGCGACGACGATCTCCTCGGGCAGCACGCCTCGGGCGAGCGCCACCCGGGCCTGCAGGGCGGCGCTGGCTCCGGCGAGGTCGGCGCTCTGCGCCTCGGCCCAGCGCAGCTCGGCGAGACCGGGCCAGCGCGCCTGGGCCTCGGGCACCCGGGCCAGGTCGGCGAGGCGCTGCCGGGCGGCCCGGTCGAGCGCCTCCCAGTCGGGGGCGTCGAGGTACTCGTGGTCGACGCGGGCCAGGATGGCCAGGCCCGAGTCGAGGTTGACCCCGCGCAGGGCCAGCAGGCTCGACGCGGCGTCGGGCCCCCAGCGGCGGGCCAGCTCGGCCTGCCGGGACCGGGCGCGCCAGGCGGCGGCGTGCTCGGGGCGATGGACCAGCAGCTCGGCCAGCGCCTCGTAGATCGGCTGCGCCTCGGCGGCAGGCGCCTTGCCCGCCGCCTCGCCCAGGGCGGCGGCGACGGCCAGGAAGGCGGTGTCCTCGGGCCAGGCCTCCAGGGCCGCGGCGAGGTGGGGCAGCGCGCCCTCCAGCTCGCCCGCGGCCAGGCGGGCTTCGACGCTCTCGCGCAGGCGCTCGCGGCTGTCCTGGGAGAGGGCCTTGCGCTGCAGGGCGAGCCCCCCCCAGCGCTCCGCCTCGGCCCGAGCCGGGGCCAGCTCGTCGGAGCGGCTGCGGGCCAGCAGCTCCACCGCTTCGTCGATCCGGCCGGCGCGCAGGCGCTGCTCGACCTGGTCGGCGTCGACGGAGGAGCAGGCCAGGACGAGGAGGAGGGCGCCATGCATGGCAGGGCGATAACGCGAGAGGTGATGCTCCACGCCGACGAACTGCCCGCGGGCTTTGTGTTGGGTCAGCTCCTGGACCGGGTCGACTGGGCGCCGGGCCTCACGACCTTCAACGTCGAGGCCCGCGTGCAGCCCGGCCTGGCGGGGCAGTTCCACATGCTGGCCCTGCCCGGCCCCGATGGCAGCCTGGTCCGGCGGGCCTACTCCCTGGCCAGCGCGCCCGAGGCGCCGCTGGAGTTCCTGGTGGTGGAGGTGCCCGGAGGAGCCCTGACCCCCGCGCTCTTCGCGCTGCGCCCGGGCGATGGCCTCGCCCTCAGCGAGCGCCCCGAGGGCACCTTCCACCTCGGCCGGGTCCCCGACGCCCGCGATCTCTGGCTGATCTCCACCGGCACGGGCATCGCGCCCTACCTCGCCATGCTGCGCACGCCCGAGCCCTGGGCCCGCTTCCAGCGCATCGTCCTGGTCCACGGCGTCCGGCAGCAGGCCGATCTGGCCTACCGCGGGCTGCTGGAGGCGATGGACCTGGTCTACCTGCCCGTGGTCAGCCGCGAGCCGGCCGCCTTGCGGGGACGCATCCCGGCGCTGCTGCAGGACGGCAGCCTGGAGGCCGCCGCCGGGGTCCGACTCCAGGCCGAGCACAGCCAGGTGATGCTCTGCGGCAACCCCGAGATGACCGGCGAGATGCAGGCCCTGCTCGAGGCCCGCGGACTGCGGCGCAACCGCGCGCGGGAGCCCGGGCAGATCACGGCCGAGCGCTACTGGTAGGGCGGACGCCCGCCCTCGCCTACTCCGCGCCGCTGCCCCAGGAGGCGACCGGATCCGTGCCCGCCCAGGCGGTGCCCTCGCCCTCGCCCTCCGAGCTCCAGGCCAGGTCGCCGTAGGCGGCGCCCTCGGGCCCGAAGCGGGCCTTCAGCGTCGGGTGCTGCTCGGTCGCCTCGTCGACCTGGAAGGCGTCGAAGATAGAGGGGTCGCTGAAGTCCGAGAGCGCCAGGTCGGCGTAGAGATCGCCCTCGTCGACCTGCAGCAGGGACATGGTCAAGGCCCAGTGCTCGTCGAGCAGCCCGTCGCCGGTCGCCAGGCCGAGGGTGACCGCCACTTCGAGGTAGTCGTCGCAGACGACGGCGATGCTGGGCACGGTGGCGTCGTCGGGCGGGGTCGCCTCCTCGAGATCGACGAAGAAGACCGAGGAGGTCAGGGCCAGCTCGCTCTCGAAGGTGGTCTCGCCCCCTCGGGCCCAGAAGAAGCCCCCGCTGTGCAGCGACCCCAGGGCCACCGCGGCCTCTGCCGCGGAGAAGCCCAGCGGGCTGAGCTCGTCGAAGCCCAGCGCCGTGCGGGTCTCCTCGCAGTAGGGCATCCAGTACTCGCCGCCGGTGTCGTCCTCCTTCTCGCCGCAGGCCAGGACGAGGGGGAGCAGGCCGAGCAGGGGAAAGGTGCGGGTCACGGATCCTCCAGGGTGCACCTCACACCTAAGCACGAGGCCTGCCCGCGGCGAGGAGGCCCGCCGGGGAGAAGCGCCGCGATCCGGCGATCAGGGTCGCGCAGCGCCCCTTGCCTTGGATACAATCGGAGACATCTCGGAGCCCACCATGCGCCTCGCCTCCCTGCTCGCCCTCCTGCTCGCCCCCGGCTGCATCCTGGTGGAGACCGGGCCGCGCGATCGCCACAACGACGGCACCTATGACGGCTGCTACGACGACGACTGGGGCTACGGCGGGGGCGGCGGCGACCACCCCGGCGACCCCGGGGGCGCGGCCGCCGAGTGCGAGCAGCTGGAGCGGGTGATCGCCGAGCTGCAGGCCCAGCAGGCCGAGCTCGAGGCCATCCTGGCGGACAGCGCCGAGAGCGAGGCGCTGCTGAACGAGACCCTGGCCCTGGCGGTGGAGGCACACGAGCAGGCCCTGCGCGAGGCCGAGGACCGGCGGGACGAGGCCCTGGCCGCCGCCGCCGCCGAGCACTACGCCGTCCTGGACGGGCTGATGGAGCGCATCACCCTGGCCCTGGCCGAGGGTCGCTACGAGGACGCCGCCGCCGACACCGCCCTCTACCTGGCCGCCGAAGAGGCCCTGGCCCAGCAGGAGGCCGAGGCCTGGGCGAGCTGGCAGGAGGCCGTCGCCGCCGCGGACGAGGCGCTGGCCCAGACCGAGGCGCGGGTGGCCCAGGCACTGGCCGAGCTGGAGGCCGACAACGCCCAGCTGGCCGAGCGGGCCCACCAGCTCCAGCTCGAGATCGACGAGCTCAGCCAGCGGGCGGCCGAGTGCTGGGAGCGCCTGGGCGCGCCCCGGTAGCGCTCAGCCCGCTCAGTCCAGATCAAGCTCGGGCTTGCGGCGCCGGGAGAGCGCCACCGCGCCGCCGATGGCGAGCACGATCAGGGCGGCCGGCCCCAGCACCATGGGCGAGGTCGGGCGGTGCTTCAGCCAGTACCCGATGCGCTGGTCGAGGGCGACGATCGGGGCCCCGCCGTCGGGCCCGGTGAACTCGAAGCTGGCCAGCGTGGCCTGGACGGCGCTGTCCAGTCCGGCCTCGTCGACCTGGTTGGAGAGCGCCCAGAGCAGGACCACGCCCTTGTCGTAGGGGGCGATGGCCAGCCGGACGGGGTGGGCGGCCACCGGGGGGGCGTACAGGAAGCCCAGCCGCTCGCCGAAGCGGGCCTGGGTGGCGACGTCGACGGGCTTGGCGGCGCTCCCGAAGAACTCCTGGTGCAGCTCCTGCTCGACGCTGGCGAAGCTGTACTCGTCGACCACGCCCAGGTGCTTGTAGAGCTCACAGGCGAAGATGACGTCGGCGTCGCCGGTGGCCGGCGGGCGGACGACGACGGCGCAGCGCTTGGGGTCGAGGGTCTCCTCGCCCACCTTGCCGCTGACCTTGCGGACCAGCTCCAGCTCCTTGGAGAGGGGGGCGCGCCAGCCGGGGGGCGGGGTGAAGGCGAAGCCGGACTCGGACTCGACACGCGCGGTGTTGACGGGATCGGGGCCCTTCTCCAGGCTGAAGCCGGCCAGCATCGTGTCCAGCGCCTCGCGGGACCGCTTGTCGTTGCGGGCCAGCGAGACGGTCTCGATGTGCAGGGTCTGACCGCGCACCGGGAAGGCCGCCGCGTGCAAGGTGCCGGCCTCCTTCTGGCGCTCGAAGGTGAAGTCCAGGTCGACCCGCGCGCCTTGCACCGGGCCCGAGGCCAGGGGCAGGCTGACCACCTCCACCGCGGGCTCCTTGAAGGCCCCGCCGCCCTCCTTCTCCAGCCGCTCCTGGTACATCGCCGACCAGGCGCGGCCGTTGTCCGCGGAGGGCTCGACCTGGAAGGGGGTCAGGTACAGGCGCATCAGCACGCCGTCGGGCGACTTGGCCTTGAGCGACCAGTCGGCCCACTCGCTCGACTCCCAGCCCTTGGGCAGGGTGAGCGTGCCGCCCACATCGTTCATGGCATAGGGTTCCTGGGCGTGGGCGAGCGGGCTCAGGAGCAGGAGGAGCAGGGTGGACATGGGTCTCTCCGGTGGCCGCCAGGGTGTAGCACCGACCCTGCAAACCCGACGTCAAGGTCTTGGATCGCTCCAAGGCCTGCCCCGCCTGCTGGGCCCCCTCCTGGCCGCTGGGGTGGTCCTCCTCGGCCTGAACGTGCCCCTGGTCGAGGACGGGCTGTTCTGGTGGGTCCCGCAGGGGGCCTGGGTCGCCGAGCACGGCGCCGCGCTCAGCCCGGCCGGGGACCTGCCCAGCACCCTCGCCGCCGCCTTGCAGGGCCACGACCCGATCCCGCAGTGGTCGGCGGGCCTGCCGGACTACGACCACCCGCCCCTCTGGTTCTGGTGGCTGGGCCTGTTCCTGTCCGTCTCGCCGACGGTCCAGGCGGTCCACCTCGCGCTGCTGCTGCCGGCGGTCATCGCCGCCCGCGGCTGGGTGGCCGTCGCCGAGCGCCTGGGCTCGCCCTGGGCTGGCCTCGCCCCGCTCTGCCTGCCGCCGGTGCTGGCGCAGCTCTGGCGGCCCGAGCTGGACCTGCCGCTGCTGGCCGTCGTGCCCTGGGCCCTGGTCGCCCTGAACGACCGCCGCTGGGGGGCCGCCCTGGCGCTGGGTCTGCTGGCCCCCTGGTGCAAGGAGCCCGGGGTCCTGCTGGCCGCGCCGGCCTGCCTCGCGGCGCTCTCCTCGCCCGGACCCCGCCTCGCCCGCCTCGGCGCCGGCCTGGCCCCGCTGGCCGGGCTGGGCCTGTGGCGGCTGGTCCACGGCCGCCTCGCCAGCCCCGAGCGCCTGCCCGCCGACCTGGGCTCCTGGCTCGTCGACCTGGGCGTCGTCGCCCGCCTCGCCCTGGTCGAGCAGGGCCGCTTCCTGCTGATCCTGGGCCTGCCCCTGCTCCTGCTGCACCTGCGCCGGCAGCCGCAGCGCCTGCGCCCCGCCCTGCTGCTGGGCGCGTTCTCGCTGGTCTGGCTGGCCTTCTTCGCCGCCGTCGGCTTCTTCGCCACCCGCGACAGCGAGCAGTCGCTGACCCATGTGCGCTACTTCCTGCCCGGCCTCTGCGCGCTGGCCGTCCTGCTGGTCTCGCGCCTGCCTCCCCTGGCGCTGCCCGGCCTGCTCTTCCTGAGCGCCCGCTCGCCCTTCGGGCCCGAGGCCTCCTTCTACGGCCTCCAGGCCGGCCTGGCCGAGCGCGACGCCGCGCCCTGGATCCTGGAGCAGGTCCACCAGGGCCGCACGGTCTGGATCGGCAGCTACCAGGCGGCGGCCCTGCTCTCGCCCTGGGGCGGGGTGGCAGAGGGGCCCGTCCCGGCCCGCTCGGAGGGTGGGGGGAGGCTGCGGATCTACGCCGAGGCGACCGATCCCCGCGAGCCCGCCCCGGGAGACATCGTCGTCGAGGCGGCCTACGGCGAGCCGCTCGGCGCCCTGGAGCGCGCCCTGGAGCTGTCCGCGTTAGGCGCCTGGGCCCGCGGAGAGGCGACGGTCCGGGCCTGGCAGGTCCAGGCGCGCCGCCCCGCCGGGACGAGGTGAATCCGTGCGTGTCCCTGTCTCGATGCTCCGCCGCCTGGCCCCGGTCCAGCTCGCCACCGGGCCCGTGCCCGTCGAGGTGCTGGCCGAGGTGATGAATGCCCGAGTCAGCGAGGTCGAGCACATCCATCGGCTCCCCAGCCGCGCGGCCATGGCCGGCCTCCGCACCCGCCGCGGGCCCGATGGTCTGCTGGTGGTCGTCCACCCCGACGGCAAGGACGCGACCGAGGCCAGCCTGGGCATCGGCGCCGACGCCTCGCTGCCCCTGACCCTGGCGCCCGAGGTCCTCCCCGACGCCGATCTCCACCTCGTCCTGGGCCTGGAGGACACGATCCTGGAATTCGACCTCGAGCCCAACCGCCCGGACCTCTTCTCGCTGCTGGGCATGGCCCGCGACGCCGCGGCGATCTGGGACAGCCAGCTGATCGAGCCGCCGACCAGCCCCCGGACCTGGCCCGACAGCGGGCTGAGGGTCGAGGTGCAGGCCACCGAGAAGGTGCCCCGCTACACGGCGGTCGAGCTGGTCGGGCTGAAGGTCGGGCCCTCGCCGCAGTGGCTGCAGAACGCCGTGCGCAAGCTGGGGATGCGGCCGATCAACAACGTGGTCGACGCGACCAACCTGGTGATGATGGAGCTGGGCGAGCCGATGCACACCTTCGACCGGTCGCGCATCGGCAGCGGGGTCATCGGGCTGCGCATGGCGCGTCCGGGTGAGCGGATGACGACCCTGGACGGCGTGGAGCGGGTCCTGACCGAGGAGTGTCTGCTGGTGGTCGACGGCGACCCCTCCCAGGGCGATGGCGGGATCCCCGTGGCCCTGGCCGGCATCATGGGCAGCGAGGGCAGCGGCATCCGCCCCGAGACGACCGAGGTGCTGATCGAGGCGGCCTGCTTCGACATGGCGACCGTCCGCCGGGCCAGCCGGCGCCTCTCCCTGCGGACCGAGGCCAGCCTGCGCTTCGAGAAGGGCCTGCCCCAGAGCGGCGTCGGGCCGGCGGTGGAGCGGCTGGTCTCGCTGCTGGAGGAGGTCTGCGGCCCCGATGTGCAGGTCAAGGGCCGGGTCGAGCACTGGCCCGCGCCCCCGCCGCCGCGCACCCTGCGGGTCGAGCCCGATCGGATCCGCCACCGGATGGCGATGGAGCTCAGCGACGAGCGCATCCACCGCATCCTGGCCAGCGCCGGCTGCACGGTCGACCGCCGCGCCCGCCCCGGCGCCCTGGGCTGGACGGTCTTCCTGCCCGAGCACCGCCCCGACCTCGCCATCGCCGAGGACCTCGACGAAGAGGTCGGGCGCATCCACGGCTACGAGCACGTCGACGCCCGCCTGCCCCTGGCCCAGCTCCGCCCGGTCCGCCCGAACCCCTGGTTCGTGGGCGCCTCTCGCGCGCGGGAGGCCCTGCTGGCCTGGGGCCTGGACGAGGTGGCCCTCTCGGCCTGGCTCAGCGACGCCGAGCTGAGCACCTACGGCCTGCCCAGCCCGGGCGAGGGCTCGCCCCTGGTCGAGCTGAGCAACCCCCTCAACGTCGAGCTGCGCTACTTCCGGCCCACAGGCCTGCCGGCGGTGATCGAGGCGGTGCGCGAGAACCGCAAGCAGCTCGGCTCCTTCGGCCTCTTCGAGATCGGTCGGGTCTACAGCCGCGACTCCGACGGGGCAATCGTCGAGCGCCCCAGCCTGTGCGGCGCCGTGCTCGACCCGGCCAGCCAGGCCCAGGGCGGCGCCTTCTACCGGGTGCGCGACGCCTTGCTGGACCTGGGCCGGCAGCTGGGCCTCGCCCTGACCGTCGAGCCCGAGCTCGCCCAGCCCGAGGCGCTCTGGGCCACGGCCTGGCTGCTGCACCCCGGTCGCCGGGCCGCCCTGGTGGATGACCGAGGCCGCCAGGTCGGCGTGCTGGGCGAGCTGCACCCCGCCACCGCCCGCGCCGCCGATCTGCGCGAGGCGCCGGCCGTCTTCGCGCTGGACCTGGGCCTGCTCCAGGAGCGGATGGACAGCCAGCGCCGCCGCTTCCAGCCCCCGCCGCGCTTTCCAGGCGTCCAGGCCCACCTCAACGTGCTGGCCCCGGCCCGCCTGACGGCCCGCGAGCTGCTGGGCCAGGTCAAGGCCCCCGACCTCGTGCACAAGGATGTGCGGGACGTCTGGGCCGGCAAGGGCGTGCCCCCCGGCCAGCGACGGCTGACCCTGGAGCTGGAGTTCCTCCTGCCCGACCGCTCCCTCACCCACGTCGAGGTGCTGGAGCGCTTGCAGATCGTGGCCCTGGGCCTGCGGACCGACCCGCGCCTCGCTGTCGAGCTGCAGAGCTGATGCGACACCGCTTCGTAGCCGGCAAGGAAGACCGCCTGGACAAGCTCATCGCCGAGCACACCCCGCTGGCCCGCAACCGGGCCCGCAGCCTGGTCGAGCGCGGCGGCGTCCACGTCGACGGGCGCCGCGCCCGCTTCGCCAGCGAGACCGTCACCCAGGGCTCGGTGGTCGAGGTCCGCGGCGTCGCCGACACCTCCAAGGCCCCCGAGCTGCCCGAGCGCTACCGGGACGCCTCCATCGTGGTCGTCGACAAGCCCTCGGGCCTGCCGACCCAGGCCGGCCGCGAGGGCGGGCAGACCCACGCGCACGGCATCCTGGCGGCGCGCGATTGCTACGTCGGCCTGCACCACCGCCTGGACACGCCGGCCTCGGGGCTGGTCCTGATGACGGTCGACCCCAAGGCCAACGCGGGCATCGCGCGGGCCTTCCAGGAGGGGACCGTCGAGCGCAGCTACCTCGCGGTGGTGCTGGGCGATCCGGGGCCGAGCGGGCGCTGGTCCGAGGCCCTGGACGGCCAAGAGGCGGCCACCCGCTGGGTTCGCCTGGGCGCCGCCGAGGGCATGGCCGTCCTGCAGTGCGAGCTGGAGACGGGCCGAACGCACCAGATCCGCCGCCACGCGGCCATGGCCGGGCACCCCATCATCGGCGACCGGCGCCACGGGGGAGCCGCCGGCCGGGCCTGGCCCCGCCTCGCCCTGCACGCCTGGCGCCTCGCCCTCCCGCACCCGCGCAGCGGCGAGCCGCTCACGGTCGAGGCCCCTCCTCCCGAGGACCTGACCGCCCTGCTGGCCCGCGCGGGCCTGCCGGGCTGAGGGCTACCAGCGGGTCCAGAGGTTCTTCCCCTCCTTCCGGAGCTGGCGCACCAGCAGGCCCAGGTAGACCATGTCCAGGGCGAGGCTGCCCAGGTACAGCGTCGTCATCAGCGGGCCCAGGCCTTCGGCGGGCCAGCTCGGCGTCTTGATGAACTGGGCGAGGTCGAAGGAGAGCGTGCCCAGCAGCTTGCTGAGGGCGATCCAGACGGTCTGGCCGGCGCTGGAGCCGCGGGTGAGCAGCATCTGGATGAAGCAGGCGCTCATCAGGACGTTGATCCCCCAGCCCGTGTAGCGGCCGTCGCTGTCGTCGAACTCCAGGTGCACGCCCAGGACGATGCCGAAGGCCAGCAGCAGGGTCCCGGCCACCAGGGGGAGGAAGCTGCCTGCCGGCCAGCGGCGCTCGTGCTCGGCCCGCCCGTAGCGCAGGATCTGCCAGAGCAGGCCCAGGTCGACCAGGAACCAGATCTTGTTGACCGTGTCCATCGGAGCCTGATCAGGATCGATGAAGCCGAAGAGCAGCTCCCAGCAGATGTTGCCCGCCAGGGCGACCAGGGGCATCCCGTAGGCCTGGTCCAGGCGGGCCCGCCGCAGGATCATCAGGTAGCAGAGCAGCCAGCAGACGGCGCCCGGCATCGCGACGATGGCGTCCAGCGGCACGGTCGGGCTCAGCGGGCCGCGAAGCGGATGACGAAGCGTGCGCCCCCGAGCTGCTGACCCCGCTCGACATGGATGGAGCCCCCGTGGGCCTGGACGATGCGGTGGACGATCGCCAGGCCGGCGCCGGTGCCCTCGCGCTGGTGGTCGCGCTCCAGGCGCTGGAAGAGCTCGAAGATGCGCTTGTGATCCGACGGATCGATGCCCGGACCGTCGTCCTCGACGTAGAAGCCGAGGTGCTCGGCGGTCTGCGGGAGGGCGCCGATGCGCACCCGGGGGGGCGTTCCCCCGTACTTCATGGCGTTCTCGAGCAGGTTCTGGACCAGGCGCCGCAGCAGCCCCGACTTGCCCTGCACGGTCGGCAGGGGGTGCACGACGTCCATCTCCGCGCCCACCTGGCGCATGCCCGCCGTCAAGTCATCGACCACCTGCACGATCAGGCGATCGAGGTCCACCGCCTCCAGGGGCCCCAGGTCCACGGTCGAGCGCGAGAGCTCCTGCAGATCGGCGATCATCCGGCCCAGTCGGTGGGCGCTGACCAGCACCCGGCCCAGCCGGCTGCGCGCCTCGGGCGAGAGGCTGAGCTCGGGCACCCGCTCGTCCGCCTCGACCAGCATCTCCAGGTGCAGCGTGATCGTCTGCAGCGGCGAGCGCAGATCGTGGCTGATCGCGGCGTTGAACTGCGCCAGGGCGAGGTTGGTGGCCTGCAGCTGCAGGTTGGCCTCGGCCAGCTCCTGGTTGCTGCGCTCGACCGCGTCCTTGGCCAGCGCCAGCGCCCGGGTCTGGTGCGCGACCTCCTCCTGGAGCTGGGCGCGCGAGCTGAGGATGTCCGTCGAGGCCTCGCCCGCCAGCATCGCCACGCCGACCGTGGCGGTGACGAAGGCGCCGATCGACAGCGCCGCGAACTGCGGGTTGAGGACCGAGTCCACCGGCAACATGTAGCCGTAGGGCAGGAAGGGCAGCCAGCCCTCGGTTCGCGCCGCCATCAGGAAGAGGTAGACCAGGATCTGGACGAGGGCGATGCCCCAGATGGAGCCGCGCGAGGAGTAGACCGGCGCCATGATCAGCGGCAGCATCAGCAAGCCCATCGCCGGCGTCTCGAACTCCCCGAAGAGGTAGAAGAAGACCAGCCCGACGACGGAGTCGACATAGAGCGTCGAGGTGATGACGACCCGGGTGGCCTTGCCCGCGCGGTACATCCAGGTGGCCAGCCCGTTGACCGCGCCCAGCACCCCGATCATGGCCAGGAAGAGCGGGGTCACCGCCGGGTCGACCGCGTCGCTGGCCAGGTTGCCGGCCATGCTGATCGACGCCAGGGCCAACATCACCCAGTGGGTCAGCACGAACTTCCTGGCGCGCGAGCGCTCGATCGTCTCCTCGGGCCGGACCGGCGTCGCGGAGATCGAGCGGCTTTCAGCCAGGGGAGCCATTGAAGACATAGGCCAGGATGAGGGGGGCGAAGGAGCAACCGTCCAAGCAAAAGGACATCAGCGACTTCGGGGTTCGTTCGGAGAGGAGGAGAACGTAGCCCAGAACCAGGAGAACACTGAACACAGCTTCCAGGTGCAGGGGGATGATACCGCTTCTCGCGCCCAGGTAGAACACCCCGAGGACGATGGAGTTGATCAGGACCAGCAGGGCTCGCGTGCCGGCAACCCCAAGCAGCACCGGGATCGTCGGCACCCGGGAGACGAGGTCGGCGCGCAGGTCCCCCACATCGCACATGATCGTGTTGCTGAGCACGAAGACCCAGATGAAGCCGATCACGGGGAGCATGGCCAGGGTCGGGGCCTGGCCGGCGTACGCGAGGGGCAGGCCCACGGCGGCGAGCGTGATGGAGGAGGCCACCACGGCGGCCTTGGCGCCCGGGATGTCCTTCAAGCGCATCCAGGAGCGCGCGCCGGCGCCCCCTCGGGGCAGCACGGGCAGCCCGTAGAGCGAGCCGACCAGCCCGTAGCCGACGAAGACCAGGGCGACACCGGACGGCGCCAGGAGCAAGGCGATGGCCAGGGCCAGGGCGGCCGCGACGACCAGCCCGGTGAGCGTCCTCCGGCCGATGCCCTGGGTCCACATGGTCGCCGTGCCGGCCTCGCCATAGCTGTCCGCGAGGTGGTCGAGGTTGTAGATCAAGACGCCGGAGAGGAAGATGACCAGGCTGGCCCGCCCATCGAAGGGCAGCTCCAGCAGGTTCATGGCGATGACCGGCAAGGCAGCCAGCGTCGCCGCGGTCCAGACGCAAGACTCCACGCCGAAACGGCGACATACCCGAACCAGGTCCATCACGGACCCGCGCGCAAAGCCCCCGTCAGCGAGGTGGACTGCGATGTGGCTCATGGGGTACCTCAATCCAGTGACAGTCAGCGCGGAACAGCAGGAGCGGCGGCAGGCAGGAACGGCGCGAGCAGGCGGCGCAACCGAAGGAGCCGCTCGTGCCGGAGAGGCATTACAAACCATTACAACTTGCGACCTCTCGTTGCAAGGGACGATTGAGTGAACCGTGCCGATGATCGCCGGGTTGATCCAGCTCTCTCCTGACTCCGTCCGCCCCCGGGCCCGGGTCCTCGACGCCACCGCGATGCTCGAGCGCCTGCGCGGGCCGGAGGGGCAGGCGGCGGCCGGTCCGCCAGCCTCATCAGGCCAGGAGCACGGCTGGCTGCTGCTCGATGCCTCCGGCCTCACCGAGCCGCAGGCCCGACCGCTGCGCCTGTCGGGGGTGCTGGATGGGGACCTGGATGGGGCCCTGGATGGGGCCCTGTATGGGGGCGGGGCCGGGGCCGGGGCCGGGGCCGGGGAGCTCGCCCAGCTCGACGGGGAGTGGGCCCTCGCCCAGCTCGACCCGGACGGCGAGACCCTCTGGCTGGCCCGCGATCCGGCTGGCACCCGTCCGCTCTTCTGGGCGCGCCGCGGCGATCGGGTCGCCTTCGCCTCGCGCATCCAGGCCCTGCTGGCCCTGCCCTGGGTCAGCGACGAGCCGGCCCTGGAGCACCTCGCCGAGCACCTCAGCTTCCGCTACGTCCACGCCCCGGCCACCCTGCTGCGCGACGTGCGCGAGGTCCCTGCCGGCCACCGGGTCGCCATCTCGTCCCGCGGTGAGCGCGTCGAGCGGTGGTTCGACCCCGGCTGGAGCCTCCCCCAGGCGGCGCCGCCCGACCCCTTCCACGCCGCCCGGGAGCTGGATCGCTGCCTGCGCCGCGCGGTGCAGCGCCGCATGCCGCACGGCGAGCCCACGGCCGTGCTGCTCTCGGGAGGGCTGGACTCCTCGGCCATCCTCTTTCACGCCCGCGAGCAGCCCTCGGACCTGGTCGCCTGCACCGTCGCGCTCGCCGACGACCCCGCCGACGAGAGCGCCTTCGCCGCGCGGGCGGCCAGCGTGCTCGGCGTCCCCTACCAGCAGCACCGCATCGAGACCGCCGACCTGGTCGCCGCGGTCGATCGCGCCGCGGCCCAGATGGGACAGCCGCTGCCCTCCCCCGCCGCCGTGATCCAGCTCCTCTTCTTCGAGCGCCTGCGCGCAGAGCGGCGCGTGGTCCTGGGCGGGGACGGCGGCGACGAGGTGCTGGGCGGTCGTGGGCTGGAGGGCTTCGCCCAGCGAATGCGCGGCGGACGGGTGGTCGAGCGCCTCCCCCCGCCCGCCCGGGCCCTCACCCGGCTGCTGGCCCGCACGACCGGGCGCCGCGATCTCGCCGCGGTCCCGGCGCAATTCGGGCGGGAGCGGCTGATCGGCGGCGCCCGGGTCTTCAAGGCGCACGAGCGGCAGGCCCTGCTGCGCGACCCGGGCCCGGTCCGACCGGGCATCCGGCAGGCGGTGCTCGGCCCCCTCTACGACGAGGTGCAGACCGACCCGCTCAACCAGATCCTGCACGTCTGGCAGCGGGGCTGGCTGCCGCAGGACAGCCTCGCCCGCGCCGCGCACATGGCCGGCGCGGTGGGGCTGGAGGTGCGCTATCCGCTGCTCGATCGCGAGCTGCACCGGCTGGCCAACGGCTGGCCCTCGTCGGCCAAGCTGCGCCGCATGGGCGGCCGGGTGCTGACCAAGGCGCCCCTTCGCGAGGCGATGCGCGGCCGCTTGCCGGACCGGATGGTCTTCCGCCCCAAGCGCTCCCTGCCGGCGCCGCTGGACGACTGGCTGCGTTCCGGCGGCCGCGGCTTCCTCGGCGAGCGGATCGAGGCCGTCTGCGACGACCGCGCGACGCTCTGGAAGCCCGATGCGGTCCGCGAGCTGGCCCGGGCCCACCTGGCGGGAGAGGCCAACCACGGCCTCAAGCTGTGGACCCTGATCCTGTACCAGGCCTGGCGGGACAGCCTGCGCTGAGGCTCAGCGGGGCGAGGGCAGATCCTCGACCGGCGCCTCGGCCGGAGAGGGGGCCACGGCCTCGTCCTTCTGCAGGAACAGGTAGTAGATGAAGAAGAGGATCAGGCCGACCACGATGCAGGAGTCGGCCACGTTGAAGCTGGGCCACTCGTTGGTGCCGAGGTTGTCGATCATCCAGGTCTTGACCGAGGGAGTGTCGACGTAGACCCGCAGGAAGTCGGTCACGTATTGGAAGCGGACCCGGTCGATCGCGTTGCCGACAGCGCCTGAGGCGATCATCGCCAGGGCCACGGTCTGGTAGCGGTCCTCGTCGGGGAGCTGCCAGGCCATCTGGCCCAGGACGCCCACGGCGATGACCGTGAAGGCGGCGAAGACGAGCATGCGGTGCTCGTAGCCGCTGAGGATCCCGAAGGCCGCCCCCGAGTTGCGGGCGTGCACCAGGCTGAAGAAGCCGGGGATGATGTCGATCTCGCCCGTGCGGTACGCGATGTGTTGGATGACGAGCCACTTCGTGGCTTGATCGACGACCAGCAACAGCACGGCCAGCACGACGAAGATCAGCATTCGACGGCTCAAGGGCCCTCCAGGTGTGCCGGCATTGTATCCACCACCCCATGCACCGGCACCTCCCCGGCGGGACTGGCCCTTGACGCAGGCCCTGCCGAGGCCATACAGCAAGGGTGATGCTGCGCCTCCTCCCGCTCCCTGTGCTCCTGGTCGGCTGCCTCACGGCCGAGCCCGCGCCGACCGCGCCCGACCTCGACCCCCGCAATGTCGCCGAGACCTGGCGCGCCGTGCAGCCCCTGGGCCTGCTCGACCTCGCCAGCGACCCCGACGCCCTGCTGGGAGAGGACCCCTCCTGCCCCTACCTGCTGGAGAGCGAGGACAGCTCGATCTGGACCGGCGGCTGCGTGCGAGGGGACGGCGCCTGGATCGAGGGCCAGATCCAGCAGTTTCGCAGCGAGGGTGAGCTCTGGCTCGTCGCCGACCGCTTCACCGTGGTCCGCCCCGAAGGCATCGAGCTGCTGCTGGACGGCGCCCTGGTCCAGACCGCAGCCGGCAGCCTGATCGGCCTGGAAGCGTCGCTGCTGCTCTGTGGCGTTCACACCCCCTGCCAGGACGGCCTGGTGGGCCTGGACCTGCGCTACGGCCTCCGCCTCGAAGAGGACGGCCAGGTGGCCGACGTGGCCGTCCGCGGCGTCGTCGGCCTGGACGGCAGCGAGCCGGCCTCGGTCGATGGCGCCTGGCGCGTGGACCCGCTGATCTGCGATCGTGAGCCCGTCGACGGCCTCCTGGCCATGCAGGCCGATCAGCGCCAGGCGATCGAGCTCGACGGCGCCGACGCCTGCGACGGCTGCGTCGCGTGGACCGTCCAGGGAACCGCCGCCGCCTCATGGTGCCCGGCCAGCCTCTAGGGTGTGAGCATTCGACCCTGGTTGCTGCCGCTCAGCGCGTTCTCGGTCGCCTTCGGCGCCCGCCTCGCCGTGGTCCTGCTGACCCCGATCCCCTACGCCTTCGACGCCTTCCAGCGCTGGGCGGGCCGGGACCACCTGCTGGTCCGCGACTGGCTGCCCCTGACCCAGTCCCTGGTCGCCGCCGCCGCCGCCCTGGGCGCCGACCACACCCAGGCCCGCCTGCTCGCCGCGGCCTTCGCGGCCCTCGGCATGGCGGCCGGCGCCTCCCTCGCCCGCCGGCTGGCCGGAGAGTCGGCCGGCTGGCTCTTCGTGCCCCTCGCCCTCTTCGGGCCGAGCCTCACCTGGACCTCTGCCCTCTACCAGGAGGGCACCTTCCTCACCGTGCTGCTGGGCGGCCTCGCCCTGGCCGTGCGGGCGCGGCAGGAGGGGCGCTCCTACCTGGCGGCCGACCTGCTGATCGGCCTGCTCGGCCTCGTCCGATACGAGGGCTGGCCGGTGGTCCTGCTCTACCTCCTGTGGCGACGGGACCTGCGCGCCGGCCTGGCGCTGTGGGGAAGCCTCGTCTGGGCCGGCCTGCGCCTCTCCGACATCGAAGGCGCCCGCCCCTCTCCGGTCGACTACGCCGACTGGAACGGCCTCCTCAGCCGCTTCGATCTCGCCAGCTGGCTGCACGAGCTGGGGCGCCTGGGGACCCAGGCCTGGTACACCGGCCTGCTCGCCCTGGCGATCGGCGGCGCGATCGCCCTGGTCCGCACCTGGCGCAGGCCGATGGTGGGCCTGCTGGCGAGCATCCTGGCCACCCAGGCCCTGGTCACCCTCTTCTGGCTGGCCGGCGTCGAGAGCGCCATGACCCGGATGCAGGTGGTGCCCGGCGTCCTGCTGAGCCTGCTCATCGCCCTGGGCCTGGCCCCCTTCGCCGACCGCCGACCGCGCCTCTTCCTGGCCCTCGGCCTGCTGCTGTCGGCCGTCTACACCTACGATGGTGTCGCCCGGGCACAGATCGCCGCCAACGGCTTCCGCGTCGAGTACACCCTGCTGGAGCAGCTTCGTGCCGCTCCCGAGCTGAGGCCCGTCCGACTCCTCCCCCGGGCCGGCCTGGGCACCCGCGATCGCCACGACGGCTGCGAGATCCTGCTGGGCCTGGGCGAGCTGCGCGAGGGAGCCGACATCCTCTGCACGATCTGGCCGGAGCCCGCTGGCGGCGCGGCCGCCCCCCGGGCCGAGGCGACCTGGCGACGCGGCGAGTACCACCTCCGCGAGATCTGAGGCGCTACCAGGCGTTCTCGGCCGACATCATTGTCGCGGCCTCGCCCGGCCTCGCCCGCCACCAGCTCCAGCGCCCGTCGCCGTCGACGTCGCTGATCCCGTGCAGCTCGATGCCGTAGGAGGGCGAGGCCATGGCGGCGTAGGAGCCGATGACCCCCGGGCCGTCCGGTCGGTAGCCCATCCGGTCGAAGCCCTCGCCGACCCAGGGGCGCGGGTTGCGCCCGGGCAGGGCGTCGGGCGTGAAGGAGGGCTGCACCGCGTAGCGCCCCTCGGCCGCGTAGTAGGCGAGCTCCGCGGCCAGCAGGCCGTCCAGCGTCACGGGCAGCTCGGCGCGCTGGGCCCGCTGGCTGGCGCTGGTCCAGGAGGGCAAGGCCACGGCCGCCAGGACGCCCAGCAGGGCGATGGAGGCGAGGGCTTCGAGCAGGGAGAAGGCGTGTCTGGGGCCCATCGGGGGACTCCACGGGGGGGAAGGCGCCAGCCGCGGCGCTCACCGGTATGTTCACCCGGCGCCGGCCCCCGTGGTTGTCTTGAATGGTAGCTCCTCAGGCCCCGCTGGTGTCGACCCCCTCGAAGACCAGGCTGGGGCAGCGGGTGGAGCCCCAGGGCCAGGGATCGCTGCCGACCTCGGCGAGCCCGGCGAAGAGGGCCAGCAGGTTGCCGGTGACGTTCATCTCGCTCACCGGCTCGCCCAGCTGCCCCTTGCGGATCAGGTTGCCGCGCATGCCCAGCGAGAAGTCCCCGCTGGTCGGGTCGGAATTGCCGCCCAGCCAGGAGCTGACCAGCACGCCCTCCTCGACCCCCGCCACCAGCGCCGCCAGGTCCCGGCTGCCCGGCTGGACCACGCGGTTGCTGGCCGAGCCCGTCGTCGGGGCCATCCCCAGGCGGCGGGCGTAGGTCGTGTCCAGGTAGAGGTTGCGCAGGGCCCCGCCCTCGATCAGCGGCAGCGTGGCGGCGCGGATGCCCTCGCCGTCGAAGAGCCGGCTGCCCGGCATCCGGGCCAGCAGCGGCTCGTCCCGCACCACCAGGGCCGGGCTGACCGCGGGCTGGTCGAGCCGTCCCGCCCAGAAGCTGCGCCCCTGCTGCACATTGGCCCCGTTGGCCGGCGAGAGCAGGCGGGAGAGGATCTGGCCCGCCACCCGCGCCTCGACCACCAGGGTCGTCCGCCCCGAGGGGCCCTTGCGGGAGCCGAGCCGGTCGCGGGCCCGCTTGAGCGCCTCGGCCCCGATCTCCGCCGGCGCCGGCAGCTGCGAGCGGTGCGGACCGCCGGCCGACATCCAGCCCTCGGGCCGGCCCGCCGCGTCCTGCAGGGTCACCTCGCTGCTCAGCCAGAGCCAGGTCCGCCGGTGCGAGCCCGAGAAGCCGTTGCTGCTGAGCTGCACCGAGAGGCCCTCGCCGTCGCTGCAGGCGCTGGTCGTGCTGATCAGGCCGGCCTGGCCCAGGATCGGGGCGCTGGCGGCCCGGCAGAGGGCCTCCCGATCGGCGTGGCTGAGGGCCGGGATGCTGGCGTCGGCCAGCTCCAGGTCGAGCTCGGCCCGCCCGGCGAAGAGCGAAGGATCGGGGATCGCCCGCGAGGGGTCCGGCTGCAGCGCCCGGGCCAGGGCCACCGCCTCGCGGGCCAGCCGGGCGACCTCGTCGGGGCGCAGATCGGTCGTCCGGGTCGTCGCGTAGCGGCCGTCGACCCAGACCTCCAGCACCAGGCTCTGGCTGGTCGACTCGCTGACCGTCTCCAGCGCCTCTCCCCGGACCGCGAGGTCCACCTGCCGGGTCCGCCCGACGCCGGCGAAGGCCCCGCTGGCCCCCGCCCCCGTGGCCGCCTCCAGCGCCAGCGCGCCCAGCGCCATCATCGTCGTCTCATCCACGGGTGCCTCCAACCGTCATCGCGCTGACCAGCACGGTCGGCATGCCCTGGCTGACCGGCACCCCCTGCCCGTCCTTGCCGCAGGTCCAGCCGCCGCTGTCCAGCTTGCTGTCGTTGGCCGCCATCGTCACCCGCCGCAGGCTCTCGGGGCCGTTGCCGATGATGTTGACGTCCTTGATCGGGGCGGTGACCTTGCCGTCTTCGATCAGCCAGCCGTTCTTGATGTAGAAGGTGTAGTCCCCGGCCCCGATCTGCACCTGCCCGTTGGTGAAGGTCTCGGCGATGATGCCGTGCTTGACGCTGGCGATGATCTCCTCGCGGCTGTGCGGGCCGTTCTCCATGTAGGTCGAGCGCATCCGGGGGAGGACCGGGTGCTTGTAGCTCTCCCGGCGCCCGCTGCCGGTCGAGGGCACCCCGTAATGAGCCGCCGAGATGCGGTCGTGCAGGTAGCTGCGCAGCACCCCGCCCTGCACCAGCACGGTGCGCTCGGTCGGGTTGCCCTCGTCGTCGACGTTGAGCGCCCCGCGCTCGCCGGGCTGGGTGCCGTCGTCGACGATGGTGACGAAGTCCGGGGCGATCGGCTGGTTCAGCTTGTCGCTGTAGATGCTGGTCCCCTTGCGGTTGAAGTCGGCCTCCAGCCCATGCCCGATCGCCTCGTGCAGCAGGATCCCGCTGGCCCCGGCCGCCAGCACCACCGGCAGCTCGCCGGCCGGGGGCCGGCGCGCCTCGAAGAGCACCATCGTGCGCGCGATCGCCTCGTCGCAGACCTGCTGCAGGCGAGCCTCGTCGTACCACTCCAGGCCATGGCGGCCGGCGAGGTTGCTGCCGTGCGACTGGCTGACCCCCTCGCGCTCGGCGACCAGGCTGACCCACAGCCGGCTCATCGGGCGCCGGTCGAGCGAGATGCGACCCTCGCTGTCGGCGATCAGCACCCGCTCGTCGCTGTCCGACCAGCTTACGCTGACCTTGGAGACGGCCGCCTCCTTGCTGCGCACCAGCTCCTCGCAGCGGCTCAGCAGGGGCAGCCGCTGCGCGATCCCGACCTCCTCCCAGGGCAGGGTCAGGCTGTAGCGATCGCCCGGTCCGGTCGAGGCGAAGGTCTCGGGAGGAGGCCGCGAGGCCCCCGTCGCGATCGCCGCCGCCGTGCGGGCCGCCTGCAGCATGGCCGGCAGCGAGAGGTCCTCGGTGAAGGCGTAGCCGACCTGGTCGCCGACCACGCAGCGCAGCCCGACGCCCTGCTCGACCCGGGCCGAGGCCTCGCCGATGATGCCGTCCTCCAGCCGCAGCGAGGTGCTGCGGGTGTGCTGGAAGTAGAGGTCGGCGTGGTCGGCGCCGCGCGAGGTCAGCTCGGCCATCACCGTCCGCAGCGTGGCCGGGTCGATCCCGAACCAGGAGAGGAAGGGGTCGTTGGGGAGCAGGGCGCTGCCCAGGGCCTGAGGCTGAGCCTGCTTGGGGGCGCAGGCCAGGAAGGAGGGCGCCGTGACGAGCACCCCTCCCGCAGCGAGGACTTGTCGGCGAGACCAGGGCATCGGTCGACTCCAGGAGGGAGGAGCCCCAACCATAGCCCAGGCACGCCGCCCTACTCGCCTCGCAGGGCCGCGTACACGGCGGCCGCCGTCTTCTTGCCCAGGCCCGGGACCGCGGCCAGCTCCTCGACGCTGGCGGCCTTGATCGCCGCGATGCTCTCGAAGTGGGTCAGCAGGGCCTTGCGGCGGGTCGCGCCCACCCCGGGCAGGTCGTCCAGGCTGCTGCCCAGCTGTCGACGGCGACGGGTCTCGCGGTGGTAGCCGATGGCGGTCTTGTGGGACTCGTCGCGGATGGCCTGCAACAGGGTCAGCGCCGGCCGGTGGGCGTCCAGGCGGATCGGGTCCTTGGCCCCCGGCAGGACGATCTTGTCGGTGGCCTCGCGGTCGCCGCGGGCGTGCTCCGTGCGCGGCTTGGACAGGCCGATCAGCGGCTGGTCGTGCAGCCCCAGGTCGGCCAGCACCGCCTTTGCCGCCGCGACCTGGCCCTTGCCGCCGTCGACGACCAGCAGATCCGGCCGGGCCCAGCCCTTGCGGTCCACCCCCGGCTCCGCCCAGCCTCTTGGGTCCTCGCTCCGCTCGGTCTCCAGCGCCCGGGTGAAGCGGCGCCGCAGGATCTCCCGCATCGTGGCGTAGTCGTCGGCGCCCTCCACCGTCTTGACCCGGTAGCGGCGGTACTCGCCGGGCTCGGGCCGCCCGTCGATGAAGACCACCATGGCGGCGACGGCGTCCTGGCCCTCGATGTTGGAGTTGTCGAAGCACTCGATGCGACGCGGCAGGCGGTCGAGCTGGCAGACCCGCTGCAGATCCTCCAGCGAGCGGATCCCCCGGCTGAGCTTGCCCTCGCGGGTGGCGGCGAGGCGGGCGTTGCGCAGGGCCAGCTCGACCAGCCGGCGCTTCTCGCCCTGGACCGGCATCTGGATGCGGACCGCCGAGCCGCGGCGCTCGCCGAGCAGCTCGGCCAGCACCGTGACGTCGGCCGGGGCGGTCGAGAGCAGCAGCTCGGGGGGGATGGTCTGGCCGGGCTGGTACCAGCGATTGAGCAGGCTGGCCAGCAGCACGCCCTGGTCGGTCTCCAGGTCCTCGAAGGGCATCGGGATGGCCTCCTGCACCATGCCCTTGCGCACCGGGAGCAGCACCACGACCCCCTGCTCGCCCTCCCCGTGGATGCCCCAGACGTCCCGGTCGGCCTGGCGGGCGTCGGCCACCCCCTGGCGCTCGATGCTGGCCTGCACCGCCTTCATCAGGTCCCGGTCGCGGGCGGCCTGCTCGAAGCGCTCGGCCGCGGCGTGCTCCATCATCCGGGCCTGGAGGCGGTTGAGCAGCTCACGCCCTCGCCCGGAGAGGAAGAGCATCGACTGCTCGACCTCGGCGGCGTACTCCTCCTTGGTGCAGAGGTCGACGCAGGGCGCCAGGCAGCGCCCCATCTGGTGCAGCAGGCAGGGCCGGTCGCGGCTCTTCAGCTCGCTGTCCGAGCAGGTCCGCAGCGGGAAGCGGCGCTCCAGGAAGGCCAGGGTGGCCCGCGCCTGGCTGGCCGAGTGGTAGGGCCCGAAGATGCGGGAGCCGTCGGGCGCGACCTCGCGGACGAGGCTGAAGCGCGGCCACTCCTCCTCCAGGTCGATGCGCAGGTGCAGGAAGGAGCTGTCGTCGACCAGCTTGGCGTTGTAGCGAGGCCGGTGCCGCTTGATGAGGGTGTTCTCCAGGATCAGCGCTTCTTTCTCGGAGCGCACCAGGGTCGTGTCGATGCGCACCGCGCTCTGCAGCAGGAAGCGCACCATGAAGCGCTCGTCGTGCCCGCCCAGGTACTGCCGGACGCGGGCCCGCAGATCGCGGGCCTTGCCGACGTACAGCACCCGGCCGAGGGCGTCCTTGAACAGGTACACCCCCGGCTCGCGGGGCAGGGACTCGGCCTGCTGGGCGAGGCTCTCGATCGGCTCCTGGGTCATGGCTCAGTTCGTGTCGAAGACGTAGGGGTCGCTGGCGGCCAGGGCGCTCCCGGTCAGCTGTCGGCAGGTGCGCTTCTCGGCGTGCACCACGCAGAGCTCGTGCACGGCCCCGTCGGTGGGCACGGCCACGGCGGTCGGGGCCAGCCCCTGGTCGACGCCGTCCAGCAGCACCTGGCCGCGGGCCGGGCGGGTGTCGACGGTCACCGATGGCCCCGAGGGCGGGACGGGAGCCCCCCCCGCGGGAGCCCCCCCCGCGGGAGCTGCCGCGGCGGGAGACGCCGCCAGGGGGCCGGCGGCGCGTGTCGCCACGGAGGAGCCTGCGGGGGAGACCCCGCCGATGGTCGGAGCTCCCGGGGGCAGCGGCGCCTCTTCGGGTTCAGGGCCCCGGGCGATGCTCCAGATCAAGGCCAGCAGGACCACCAGGGCCAGGGCGCCGAGGGCGATCCACAGCCCCGGACCGCGGCTGCTCTCCTCGATCTCCATGGTGCGCACATTGCCGCCGGGCAGCTCCTGCTGGAGCTGCTCCTTGCTGCGCACCGGCTCCTCGGTCCACTTGCCCTTGCCGAGCTCCTTCTCCCGGGAGCTGTCGCCGGTCACGCCGCGCAGGCCGGTCCAGCGTGGGGCGCCGGGCTCCGCCTCGCCCAGGTCGGGAGCGGGCCTGGGTGGAGGGGGGGCGGGGGCGGCAGGAGGAGCAGCAGGGGGCGCAACCGGCGCGGGAGCGGGAGCAACCGGCGCGGGAGCCGGAGCCGCCCGAGGG
>ERZ761602.2192-NODE-2192-length-31754-cov-10.073472_pt1 | contig 31754 bp, 31 predicted proteins | sample MGYA00512165_ERZ761602 | MGnify/ENA primary metagenome ERZ761602 (study PRJEB28899, sample SAMN02445085) | bioreactor sludge metagenome | biome: EBPR sludge; isolation source: Thorneside wastewater treatment plant | place: Australia: Brisbane, Thorneside...
TCATCCAGGGCCGGCCGTACTGGGAGGTGCCGGTGATGGTGCAGCGCCTGTGCGGCATCTGCCCGGTCTCGCATCATCTGGCGGCGGCCAAGGCGCTCGACCACGTCGTCGGTGCCGGCCGCCTGACGGCGAGCGCCGAGAAGCTGCGCCGCTTGATGCACTATGGTCAGATCCTGCAGTCGCATGCCCTGCATTTCTTCCACCTCTCGTCGCCTGATCTGCTCTTCGGCTTCGAGAGCGAGGCCGGCCGGCGCAACATCGTCGGCGTCGCCGCCGCCTACCCGGAGATCGCCCGCCAGGGCGTGCTCCTGCGCAAGTTCGGCCAGGAGGTGATCCGCCTGACGGCGGGCAAGCGGGTGCATGGCACGGGTGCGATCCCGGGCGGCGTCAATCGCGCGCTGAGCCGCGAGGAACGCGACGGCCTGCTCGCCGACGTCGGCCAGATCGTCGGCTGGGGCCGCGACGCGGTGCAGCTGGTCAAGCGTCTGCATGCCGCCGACCCGGCGCTGTACGATGTTTTTGGCGCTTTTCGCTCGCACATGCTGTCGCTGGTCGGCGCCGGCGGCGAACTCGACTTCTACGATGGCCAGTTGCGCGTTCGTGACGCCGACGGCGGCATTCTCGTTGACGCCTTTGACGTCGCCAACTACCACCAGTTGATTCGCGAAGAGGTCAAGGCCTGGAGCTACATGAAATTTCCCTTCCTCGCCGCGCTTGGCCCGCAGCAGGGCTGGTACAAGGTCGGGCCACTGGCACGGGTGCAGAACTGCGACCGCATCACGACGCCGCTCGCCGAAGCCGAACGCCGCGAATTCATCGACTACGGGCAGGGCAAGCCGATCCACGCACCCCTGGCCTACCACTGGGCACGGATGATCGAACTGCTGCACGCCGCCGAGACGATCGCCGAGCTGTTGCCCGACGACGACCTTTCCGGCAGCGAGCTGACCACCCGCGGCGAGCGTGGCCGCGAAGGAATCGGCGTCATCGAGGCGCCGCGCGGCACGCTCATCCATCACTATCAGGTCGACGATGACGATCTGGTGAGCAGCTGCAACCTGATCGTGTCGACGACCCACAACAATCAGCCGATGAACGAAGCGATCCGCCGCGTGGCCCGCCGCTACCTCGACGGTCGCCAGCTTACGGAAGGCCTGCTCAACCATATCGAAGTCGCCATCCGCGCCTTCGACCCCTGTCTGTCGTGCGCCACGCACGCGCTCGGCAAGATGCCGCTGCAGCTTGAACTGCGCGATGCGGCGGGGACGCTGCTCGGGCGCCTGAGCAGCGCCTCTTGACGTCCACGAAAGAACGCCGATGCCCCTGCCCCCGGTCCTCGTTCTCGCCTGCGGCAATCCCAGCCGCGGCGACGACGCGCTCGGGCCGCTGCTTCTCGAGCGCTTGCAGAACTGGCTGGACGGCGCGGGACTGGCCGCCGGCTTCGAACTGATCGGCGACTTCCAGCTCCAGATCGAGCACGCGCTGGACCTCGTTGGCCGGCATCTGGTGCTGTTCATCGACGCCGGCGAGCAGACCGCCGCGCCCTATGTCTTTCGCCAGGCACGTGCCGCTGGCGCCGGCGCCGCCAGTCCGAGCACGCACGCGCTATCGCCCGAGGCGGTGCTGGCGGTGCTGCCGCGCATCGATCACGAAGCGCCGCCGCCGGCCTTCGTGCTCTGTGTGCGCGGCGAAAGCTTCGCCCTTGGCGAAGGCCTGAGCGCGGCGGCCAGCAGCCACGCCGATGCTGCGTTCGAGCTGTTGCAGTTCCTGTGCCGTGCCGCCGAGCGCGATGTCTGGCTGACACGGCTGGGCGCTGGCGAGTAAGGGCAGGAGTAAGGGCAGGAGTACGGGCAGGCGCCGCCCTGCGAGTGTAGTGTTGCACGCGTTGTGGAACGTACGTATACATCCCGGCCACCGCAGGGATTGCGCGCTCCTGTCGGGCTGGCTGAAAGTCGCGTCGGGAAGGCGGCAACACGCCAGCCCGCCAGCCCGCTCGTCATTGCGAGGAGGCGCAGCCGACGCGGCAATCCAGTTCCATCGTCTTACTATCGTCCGCCGCATCGACGACGCGAAGCGCAAAACCTCTGGATTGCCGCGTCGGCTCTTCGCCTCCTCGCAATGACGGTGTGTGGGGCATGAGCGCAAGGGGTGGCGACGAGGGCCGCCCCGCCATGGACCCTGCGAATTTCAGCCACCACAGGGTTTTCGCCCTGCTTTCAGCAGTCGCCAAAAGTCGCATCAAGAATGCAGCACTACACGAGTCAGGATGCGGCCGGCGCCGTGGACTGTGGTGAGCTGTTCCGCCGCCGTCGCCCGGTCCGCTGTCCGGGATCCCACGATCACCCGGGTCGACGGGGCGGCCAGTATTGGCGTCGGTCTGCCACTCGGCGGCCAGGCCTTCGGCGCCAAAAGCAGACGAGACCTTGAGCGCGCTGTACGCACTGGTCGACGCCACGTTGTTGTTGATCAAGTCGTCGAACGACGTGCAATTGGCGAGACAGATCTCGCCGTTGACCCGATCGACCTTGCCTTGCAGCAGCACCCTGTAGCCGCCGCCGGCGAAGGTGGGTCCTCCGCCGCACGGGACTTTTAGCAAGTTCCACGCCATGAACAGCATGTCTATTGATTTCAATCGCTTGGACCGTCTCGTGCGCCTCGTTTGGCTGGCCGCTGTAAGGAATTCCGACAGTGGCCGCCGCTCGCGACAAACAAGAACCGGCGGCGACAGGGCGCCATGTCGCTTCCCGTCGTCGTGGCGCGCGTGCCGGCGGGACTTTCCCCTGGTCGGGCCGATGCCTGGGCAGCGCGCGAACGACAGTGCTATATTGGCCGCGCAGGACGCGGGGTTCTGCCGCGGCGGGGGCACGGGCGTTTGCCGCGGATGATGCCGGCTTGAATCCGCGACGCCGGGCAGGTATGGGGTTTCGTCCTTCGCTGCGCAAGCGGCGTGTGTTTTCAGGGCAGGGTATGTGGAAATCAGTTCTCGCCATTTCGATCGGTGCCGCGCTTGGCGCGCTCTTGCGCTGGCAGTTCGGCATCCGGCTCAACAGCCTGTTTCCGACGGTTCCGCCGGGCACGCTGGTCGCCAACCTCGTCGGCGCCTACCTGATTGGCCTGGCGGTGGCTTTCTTCACCTCGTTCCCGGCGATCTCGCCGGAATGGCGGTTGCTGATCATCACCGGTTTTTGCGGCGGGCTGACGACTTTCTCGACCTTCTCCGCCGAACTCACGCTGTTGCTGCAGCAGGGAAGGCTATCCTGGGCGCTCGCTGCGGCCGCGGCGCATGTCGTCGGCTCGGTGCTGATGACTTTCGCCGGCATGGCCACCGTCGTCTGGGCGCAAGGTTCGCGGTGAACGGTGCGCTGCCCGTCCGGCAGGCGCGCCAGCAACGGAGGCAGGCATGCAAGGCTCTTTCCTGAGGTTGTACGTGCGCGAAGGCGACAAGCACGGCGGTCGCCTGCTCTGGGAGTGGTTGCTCGACCAGGGTAACCGGCTTGGCGTCCGCGGGGGCTCCGCATTCCGCTCGATTGGCGGCTTCGGGCGATCACATGCCGTGCACGAAGGCAGCTTCTTCGAACTGGCTGGAACGACCAGCATCGAGGTCGAGTTCGTCGTCACCGCGGAAGAGGCCGAGCGCCTGTTCGAGCTCATTCGTCAGGCGCAGGTCCGGGTTTTCTACGTCCGCCTCCCGGCCCACTTCGGGGTGCTCAATCCCGACGCCAAGGACCCGCCCGAGCTCGGCGCCGACGATTGACGACCGCGGGCGGCGCGCGGCGAGGCCGCCATCCCGTGCCGCCTGTGCGTGCGGATCAGTTGCCGCGGAAGGCGCGCACGCCGAGGATGACGCCGCCGACGAGCAGGGCGATGCCGATCAGCGCCGTGCTCCCGGGCAGCGCACCACGCAGGATGAACGCATAGGCGAAGGCGGCCAGCGTTTCGAAGACGATCAGCTGGCCGACGAGGGCGGCGGGCAGCAAGCGGCTGGCCCGATTCCAGAGCAGCGTTCCGAGCCACGAGGCGCAGAAGCCGAGCAACAGCATCAGGCCGACGTAGCGCCCGGCGTCTGCACCGAGCGGAAAATCGAAGCCGCCGTGGGCGCGGAAATACAGTCCGGCCGCGGCCATGCCGAGCAGCGCCAGCGGCAGTGTCGCCAGACCCTGCGCGATGGCCCAGGTGCCCGAAGCCAGCGCTGGTCGCTGCTGCAGCCAGCGCGAATTGCGTAGCGGGTACCAGGTCCAGGCGAAGACCGCCGCCAGGGCGAAGACCGTTCCCAGAAAATAATCCTGCGCGCTGCGCCGGTCGTCGAGCAGTGCCATCTCGTGGCTGTTCACCAGCGCGATACCGGCTGCGATGACCAGCAGCGATGGCAGCAGGCGGCGCCAGGGCAGCGCCTCGGCACTGAAATTCGCGGCGATGGCGATGACGATCGGCAGGGTGCCGATGAGCATCGTCGGCAAGGGGGCGTCGGCGAGCTGGATGGCGGCCGACAGGAAGAGGTAGTAGAGAATGTTGCCGACCAGCGCCAGTTCGCAGGCCATTTGCCAGTCCTGGCGCTGCAGGATCTGCAGTCGCGGCCAGTCGGTGCACGCCAGCATCAGGGCGATGACCCCGAAGGCGAGGTAGCGGCCGAAAGAGAGCATCGCCGGCGGATAGTCGGGCAGCATCAGCGGGACGACGAAGACCAGTCCCCAGAGCAGGCCGGCGCCGAGCGCGCAGGCGACGCCTTCGACCACGATGCGGCCGGCGGGCAGCGGTGGCCGAGCGCGCGTCGTACTGACCTTGGCGGCCACGGTCATGGCGGCGCGCGGGCGTCGGTCTAGTGGCGAAAAGCCGGCAGGCGGGGTAGCTGCGGCAGCTCGACGGCGTCGAGCATGTTCTTGATCACCAGGCCCAGTTCGGTGTCGCCGACGATCGCCAGCTCACGGTTGAAGAACAGCGTGTCCGGGTCCTCCTGGCGGGCGAGCAACTGCAGGAAGGCCGAGAGGTTGGCGCTGAACGCCAGGTCAGGCGTCTCCGGCACTGTCGACAACGGCCGGAAAAGGCCGTCGCGATAGGTGAAACTGGCCTGCCCTCCGGCGTCGAGTACCTCGACGAGAAAGGTTCGCCCTTCGAGCAGGACCAGGCTGTCTTCCGGCAGCAGGCCGATCCTGGCGGCAAGGTTGAGCGCCGTCGCCAGAACCAGCGAGTGCGGCCACTGCGGCAGACGCGAGCCGAGCGAAGCGACCAGCGCGGGGAGTTTGAAACGGGGAATCGAGAATCCCTGGCTCATGAATGAATTCCTTTCGTTGCGGCGGCAGCCGGCGGGTGTTGCGCGATACCGGCGTCGCCAAACCAGTAGCCGTTGACCAGGCCTGCACTGGCCCAGGCGCTGGTATCGGGAGCGGATGCCTGCCCGTTCCGGGCGGCGTCGAAAGCAGCGATGATCGCTGCCATGGCGTGTGGCTGCGGGCTGATGCGCAGCACTTCGACGCCCATCTTGAGCAGTTCCGGTACCTGAGGCAAGAGGTTGTACGTCTGTGCGGACATGGTCTGGATGCCGTTGATGGCCAGGAAGGGCTGTCCTTCGCGCGTGCGCAGGGTCATCCCCTCGGGGTGGTCGAGGCACTTGAACTGGCAGTCGTCCTTGTTGAGGTCGTAATAGCGGGCCGTGAAGCAACGCGCGGAAAAGGCCAGCGGCAGTTTGCCGAAAGCGAAGACCTCGGTTTCGACACCGGTCGGGCGGCTGTGGTGCAGCGTCTCGATCAGCCGGCGGTCGCCTTCGAGCGGCGGCACCCAGCGCTGCATGCCGTAGCGGGCGAAGGTGGCCAGCGTCGCTTCGTTGTAGATGTTGAGGTGCGGTCCAGCGACGAAAGGGCTGCCGGCGGCGACATTCACCGCGCCGAGATCGTTGGCTTCGAGGCGAGCGCCGCGGATTTCGCGCAGCTCGGCGCAGAGGCGGCGCAGCGCTTTCAGGTCGCCCTCCGATTCGAGCAGCGCCTGCGCGGAAAGGACGACTTCCTTGCCCGCGTCGGCGAGGTCGCGCGCCAGCGCCAGCCAGTCGGCGACACGAATCTGCTGGCGCCGCGAGCAGACCACTTCGCCGATGGTGATGATGTCGATCGCCGGGTTGTGCGCCATTTCGGCGTAGAACTCGAAGACTTCGTGCTTTGGCCAGAAGTAGAGCAGCGGCCCGAGAGAGAGTTTCATGGCCATCCCGGCGCTCAGCGCCACGGTCGGTTGTAGGCGCCGAGCGTGACCTGGCTGCCTTCGGAGACGTGCGCCAGCTCGGCCTGCCAGGTGGGTTTGACGGAGAAGCTTCCGGGGCTCCTGGCCAGTTCGTCGAGCGCTGCGCGCAGGGCGCGCGTCACCTGCGCGACGTAGGTCGGACTGCGCTGCCGCCCCTCGACCTTGATCGCCGCGACGCCGATGGCGGCAATCTGCGGCAGCACTTCGAGGACGTTGAGGCTGGTCGGTTCCTCGAGTGCGTAGTAGGTGTCGCCATTGACTTCGAAGCGTCCCTTGCACAGCGTCGGGTAACCGGCCGGCTCGTCGTCGCCGAAGCGGTCGATGAGGATGCCGTTCAGGCGCGTGCTCATCACGCCGGGCGACCTTTCCCACTTGACGTACTTCGCCGGCGAACACGCGCCGACGGTATTCGGCGACTCGCCGGTGGCGTACGAGGACAGCCAGCAACGGCCCTCGTTCATCACGCACAGGCTGCCGAAACCGAAAACCTCGATGTCCACCGGCGTGTTGCGGATCACCGTCTCGACCTGCGCCAGCGTCAGCACGCGCGGCAGCACCGCGCGGCGGACGCCGAATTCGCGCTGCGCGAAATTGACCGCTTCGTAGCTGGTCGCCGAACCCTGCACCGAGAGGTGCAGACGCAGCTCGGGGTGGCGGCGGCTGGCGTAGTCGAGCAGGCCGACGTCGGCAAGAATCACCGCGTCGACGCCGAGATCGGCCGCACCGTCGACGGCGCGCTGCCAATCGGCGACGCGTCCCGGCTGGGCAAAAGTGTTGATTGCCATCAACACCTTGCGCTGTCGCGACTGGGCGTAGGCGATGCCGTCGAGCATCGCCTTGCGATCGAAATTGAGACCGGCGAAGTTGCGTGCATTGGTGTCGTCACGGTAGCCGAGGTAGACCGCGTCGGCGCCGTGGTCTACCGCCGCCTTGAGTGCTGGCAGGCTGCCAGCGGGGCAAATCAGTTCGGGAACGTGCAGGCGCGACATGTGAAACCTCGGCGAAGCCGGTCAGTGACGAGAACTGGCCAGTATAGTCAGCACCGCGTGTTGGCACTTGATTCGGGTCAATTCGGATCAATTCGGATCAATTCGGGTGATCCCGAATGAACTACGCGACTCAAGTTCGCGGCACTTGCGGCAAGCGGGCACGCAGCTCGCGCAGATACGCCAGGCCGCGTATCGCCCGGCTGCCATACCAGGAGACCATTTCACCGTTGATCAGCGTGGCGCGTGTCGTCGGCAGTTGCTCGGCCAGCTGGCGAAGGTGTTGCTCGCGAAACGGGTACGGCTCACTGGACAGCAGCAGCCAATCTGCTTGCCGGGCCAGCGCTGCCAAATCGACTTCGGGGTAGCGCAGCGCGCTTTCGATCGGCAGGCTGTCCCAGCCGGCGGCGGCCAGCATGCGGGAAATATAGGTGTCGCGGGCGACGCTGAGCCAGGGCTGCTGCCAGATCAGATAGAGCACGCGTTGTCGCGGCAGAGTGTCGGTCTGGGCGCTCAGTGCGCGCCATTCGCGCTCGAAGTCTGCGGCCAGTGCCGTGGCTCGTGTTTCGACCTCGGCGTTGCCGCCGAAGATGCCGGCGAGCAACTCGTACAGGGCAAGGTTGTCGCGTACCGCCAGCGGGTGGGTAACGATCACATGTGGCACGAAGGCCTGCAGGGCTTCGACTTCTTCACGGCGGTTCTCGTCGATGTTGACGAGCACGTGCGTTGGCGCCAGTGCGCGTAGTTTGTCGAGCGCAAAACCCTTGGTGCCGCCAAGTTTCGGTAGCCGGCGAACGGCCTGTCGCGGATGGATGCAGAAGCCGGTACGGCCGACGAGTTGTTCGGCAAGGCCAAGATCGACCAGCAGTTCCGTGAGGCTGGGCACCAGCGAGACGATTCGCGGCGTATCCGCGTAGCGATCGTGTTGCTTGCCGATCGCGTCAGACCATTGCATGATTGGCGTTTTGAGGTGAGAGAAGCGGGGAAACAAATGCTAACGCAAAAACTTGCCGTCGTTACCGGCGCGGCGCGCGGGCTCGGTCTGGCGGTAGCGCGCGATCTGGCGGCGGCCGGATGCCTGGTAGTGATGGTTGGCCGCAAGGCCGAAGCGATCGAAGACGCCGCCCGGCAGTTGCGCGAGAAGGGCCACGAGGTTCTCCCACACACCGCGGACGTGACTGACGCCGGAGCCGTCGCAGCCCTTGCAGCCCGCCTGCGCCGCGAGTTCGGGCGCGTCGATATTCTGGTCAACAACGCTGGCGTGTTTCTCGAGCGCAAGGACTTCGCGCAGCCCCAGGCGGGCAGTGTTCTGGTCGTCGATCCGGAGATGGTTGCCGCCACCTACGCCTGCAACGCGCTGGCGCCGCTGCGCCTGATACAGGCCATCGTGCCGCTGATGCGTGAAAGCGGCGGTGGGCGCATCGTCAATGTTTCGTCGGGGATGGGGCAGTTGTCCGACATGGGCGGCTCCTGGCCCGGTTACCGAATGTCGAAAGCGGCGCTCAATGCCTTGACCGTCCTCACCGCCGCCGAACTCGCGGAAAGCTCGATCAAGGTCAACTCCGTTTGCCCGGGCTGGTGTCAGACGGCGATGGGTGGCAAGGAAGCGACGCGCAGCGTCGACGAGGGGGCGAAAGGGATCGTCTGGGCCGCGCTATTGCCCGAGAACGGACCGAGCGGGGGCTTCTTTCGCGATGGCCAGCCGATCGAGTGGTAAGCGCCGCCGTTAGGCCCGCGCGCGCCGCCAGCGGTGCTTGCTGTGCCGTGAGTGGTGCGACTTACTCGGGCGAGGCTTGGCGCGGTTTGCGCGGTGCGGCGACCATCAGCCGATCATAGACCGCATTCGGCAGCAGCCGCAGCAGGCGGGCAACAACGCCCATCTGCCAGGGAATGACGACATAGCTGCGGCCTTTCTCGATGGCCCGCGCGAAGCGTGGCGCGGCGGCCTCGGCCGATAGCAGGAAAGGCATCGGGAAGGGGTTGACCGCGGTCATCGGCGTGCCGATGTAGCCGGGGCAGATAGTCACCACCTTGACCCCTGACGGGCGCAGCTCGACGCGCAGGCTTTCGAGGTAAGTGATCGCCGCCGCTTTCGAGGCGCTGTAGGCCTCCGAACCGGGCAGTCCGCGGATACCTGCCACCGATGCGATACCAACCAGGCGCCCGCGACCGGAGCGACGCATGCCACCGATGAAGGGCGAGAAAGTCGCCGCCATGCCGAAAAAATTGGTGTCCATGATCCGGCGAATGACGTCCAGGTCTTCAGCGTGTTCGCTCAGCGTACCCCGCGAGATGCCGGCGTTGGCAATGACCACATCGGGAACGCCGAGACGCGCCATGAAGTCCTCGCCAGCGGCGCGCAAGGCTGCAGCGTCGGTGACGTCGAGCGGGTAGCAATGCACCTGCCCCGGCCAGCGTGCGGCCAGCTGCTGCAGTGCGTCGGCCCGGCGCGCGCAGAGGCCGAGCTGCGCGCCCTGCGCAGCATAGTGCTCGGCCAGAGCCTGTCCGATTCCCGACGAGGCGCCGGTGATGAACAGCTTGTTGAGCGGTGGCACGGGTGGTAGGGGTGGCACGTTCGCCGCAGGGAGGGTGCTCACTGCGGCGCCTGGCGGCTCACTTCTTCAGCTTCTCGCTGCGCGCCTTGTCGATCACCCGGTCGGTCAATGCCAGCAGATCGCCGTAGCCCTTGAGGTCCTTGCCGGCAACGAGATACTTGCCGTCGACGGCCAGGGCCGGAACGCCCTTGATTTTGTAGGCGTGCGCCATCTGATCGGCACGCTTGGCCTGGCTGAGAACGCCGAAGGAGTTGTAGGCAGCGGTGAACTTGGTCTCATCAACACCCTGCGCGCTCACCCAGGCAATGATGCTTTTGTCGTCGAAGAGGCGCTTGTTCTCCTGATGCAGGGCGCGGAATACGGCTTCATCGAGCTTGGCGAGTTCGCCGGTAGCCTCGAGTGCGTAATACAGTCGGGCCAGGCTGGCCCACTGCGGACGTCCGAAGGAGATCGGAACCCGCTTGAAGACCACATCGCTTGGCAAGCTCGTGGCCCACTTGCTGACCTGAGGGTGAAAGTCGGCGCAATGCGGGCAGCCGTAGGAGAAGAATTCGAGCACTTCTGTCTTGGCCGGATTTTCGGTGACCTGCGCCGGGACGATGGCCACGTAGTCGCGATCGGCCACCAGTTCAGCGCGTGCCGGCAGGGCAAGGGCCAGCGCCGCCAGCGCGATCGCAGCCAACCATCCACTCATGCGTCCTTGCATTGTCTTCTTCTCCTTGTAAGCGTGTCAGGGTGTAAAAGCGTTCGAGTTGCAGCCCGTCGCAATCAGTCCTTCTTGACGACACGGGCATCAATACCCTGCCTGGCCAACTCGCCACGCAGGATGTTCACTTCGTCCATCCGCGGGTACGGCCCCAGGCGGACGCGGTACCACACCTTGTCCTGCAGCATCACCTGTTGAATTCGTGCTTCAACGCCCATTAACGCCAGCCGTGCCTTTTGGTTGTCCGCTTCAGCGACATTCTGGAAGGAGCCGGCTTGCAGGTAGATCGGTTTCTTGAGCGTCGGATCCGCGTCGGGTTTTTTCTCGTCCACCTTCTTCTCTTCCGGCGGCCTGACGTCGAGCGGCTTGATTTCGAGCGGTTTGCCCTCCAGCGGCGGGAGGGTCGCCGGCAGATTTTCCGCCGGGCCGGGCACGCGCTGTGTCGGATCGGGAATGGCTTCGGCGTTGCCGGGAAGGATCTTGTAGAAGTCAAAGCGCGGCTTTTCGGGGGCCGTCGAATCGCCGGGTTTACCGGGCAGCGCGACCGGTGCCGGGGCCAATTCCGGCATGTCCGGCGCCGGTTCCGGGCGCGGCGCGTCGGTGACCGGTGGCGACAATTTAGGTTGCTGGCCGGTGGTGGTGAAAGGCAGCGGTACCTTGTTGACATACCAGACCACGCCAGCCACGGCAATGACGCCGACGACCAGGCCAATGAACAGTCCAAGCAGGGTGCCGCCTCCCGACGTCTTGCGGGCGGGCGTTCTGCGGGGTTTCATGTCACGACTCATGCCAATCCTTAATGTGAAAGTCGCGTACGCGACTCACGAAGCTCCCTTCTCCCCCCCGCGGGAGAAGGGTCTGGGAAAGAGGGGGAAGGTCATGACTTTCATGAGCCGGGGTATCTCGACATGTCATGACCGTTGCTTCCTTTTATTACATCGATTCGGGGCAGCTGACGCCGAGAATCGCCATGCCGTTGCGAATCACTTGCCTGACCGCCGCCGCCAGCGCGATGCGCGCATCGCGCAGGGCGGGGTCGTCAACCAGCATCCGTTCGGCGTTGTAGTAGCTGTGAAATTCGGCCGCCAGTTCCTTGAGGTAGAAGGCGATCAGGTGTGGTGCCAGTTCTCCGGCGGCGGTCTCGACGGTCTCCGGGAATTGGCCCAGTCGGGCGGCCAGCGCCAGTTCGTGGGTGCCATCCAGGCGGCCGAGGTCGGCGTCGGCGAGCGTTTGCGGCTCGCCACCCCACAGGGCCAGCAGCGAGCAGACGCGGGCGTGCGCGTACTGAATGTAATAGACCGGGTTCTCGTTGGACTGGCTCGTGGCGAGGTCGAGGTCGAAATCGAGGTGCTGGTCTGACTTGCGCAGGACGTAGAAGAAGCGGCAGGCATCATTGCCGACGTCTTCGCGCAGCGTGCGCAGGGTCACGAATTCGCCAGAACGGGTGGACATCTGTGCCTTGCGGCCCGAGCGATAGAGCACTGCGAACTGTACCAGCGCCACATCGAGCTGTTCGGGATCCAGCCCGAGCGCGGTGACGGCACCCTTGACGCGCGGGATATAGCCGTGATGGTCGGCACCCCAGACGTTGATGATGCGCTGGAATCCGCGCTCGTACTTGTTGAGGTGATAGGCGATATCCGACGCGAAGTAGGTGTACTGGCCATTTTCGCGCTGTACGACGCGATCCTTCTCGTCGCCAAAGGCAGTCGACCGGAACCAGCAGGCGCCGTCCTGGCGGTAGAGATGTCCGGCTTTATCGAGTTGCTCGACGCAGCCGGCCACCAGGCCGGTTTCGAACAGCGATTGTTCGGAAAACCAGACGTCGAAATGTACCCCCGACTCTTCGAGGTCGCTGCGGCAGTCGGCGAGCTGTTCGCCGAGGACGTAATCATGCACGTATTTCCAGTCGCTGCCGAGCAGTTGCCGGGCATTGGCAATCAGGGCGTCGAGATGCGCTTCGCGCTGCTGCGCTGCCTCGGCGTCGGTGCGCTCCGGGTCGGGCAGGCCGGGAGTACCGGCCATGGCGCTGGCTGCCGGACGCAGATAGCGCTCGCCGTGCGTGGTCAGCAACTGCCTGGCCATCTCCGTTACATAGCTGCCCTTGTAGGCGTTGCCCGGGAAAATGATCGCCGCGTTGGCCTCGCTGTCGTGGCCGGCCAGCAGCAGATAGCGCAGCCAGGTCGACAAGGCCAGAATGTCCATCTGCCGGCCGGCGTCATTGACATAGTATTCACTGGTCACTTCCCAGCCGGCGATGGCGAGTAGCTTGCAGAGGCTGTCACCGTAGGCTGCGCCGCGGCCGTGGCCGACATGCAGCGGTCCCGTCGGATTGGCGGAAACGAATTCGACCAACACTTTTTTCTTGCCACCGGCCGTCGAGCAGCCAAAGGCCGGCCCGTCATCGAGCGCGCTGCGCACGGCTTCGAGCCGGGCAGCGGGATGCAAGTGAAAATTGATGAAACCGGCGCCGGCGATTTCGGCGCTGCTCAGCAGCGCGGATTTCGGCAGTTCCGCCAGCAGCAGCTGCGCCAGTTGGCGGGGATTGCGCTTCAGCTGGCGCGCCAGCTGCATCGCCAGGTTGCAGGAGAAATCACCATGCGTGGCCTGCTTTGGCCGTTCGATGTGGATTTCGCTCGTAGCCACCTCGGCCGGCGCAACGCTGCGCAGCGCGGCACGCATCAGCTCGGCGAGGTGGGTTTTCAGGTCTTGGCTCATCGGGGCGCGTCGGATCGTATATTCTGTCGAGCAGTCGATTATACGTTGCCAGGGCCCGGCCAGCGACGATAGCCGGCACGACGCAGCTCGTTTCTGTGTAAACTCGACACTTTGCCGACCACAGGGCGCCCGTCTGCCGTGCGACTTTTCCGCCTCGCCAAGATCCTCAGCATCGCCAGCCGCTTCGGCCTCGACGAGATGATTCTCGAACACGAGCCCAGCGGTCGCCTGGCCGCGCTATCGCGTGCCTTGCACTTCTGGCGACGCTTCGATACACCGTCGGCGGTTCGCCTGCGCCTGGCACTGGAAGCCCTGGGGCCGATCTTCGTCAAGTTCGGCCAGGTCTTGTCCACGCGCCGTGACCTGCTGCGGCCGGACATCGCCGACGAACTGGCCAAGCTGCAGGATCGCGTGCCGCCATTTTCGTCCGAATTGGCGCTGGCCCAGATAGAGGCCGCCTACGGTCGGCCGGCCAGCGAAGTGTTTGCCGAATTCGACTCGACGCCGGTCGCCAGTGCCTCGATTGCGCAGGTGCACTTCGCGCGCCTGCGTCCGGAAGACGGCGGCCAGGAGGTGGCGGTCAAGGTCCTGCGTCCGGAAATGCGCAGCGTCATCGCCAACGATCTGGCGCTGCTCGACACCCTGGCCGGACTGCTCGAGAGCGTCTGGTCGGACGGCAAGCGGCTGAAGCCGCGCGAAGTCGTCGCCGAGTTCGCCAAGTATCTCTATGACGAACTCGACCTGATGCGCGAAGCGGCCAACTGCTCGCAACTGCGGCGCAACTTCCACGGTTCGCAGTTGCTGCAGGTTCCCGAAGTGTACTGGGATCAATGCACGACGACGGTGATGGTCATGGAACGGATGCGCGGCATCCCGATCAGCCAGACCGGCGCGCTGATCGTCGCCGGCGTCGACCTGCCGGCCTTGTCGCGCGCCGGCGTCGAGATCTTCTTCACGCAGGTTTTCCGTGATGGTTTCTTTCATGCCGACATGCACCCCGGCAACATTTTCATCGCCACAGATCCAGAGCACCATGGCCGCTACATTGCGCTCGACTTCGGCATCGTCGGGACGCTGACCGATACCGACAAGAACTACCTGGCGCAGAACTTTCTCGCTTTCTTCCAGCGCGACTACAAGCGCGTTGCGACGGCGCACATCGAAGCCGGTTGGGCGCCGCCCGATACCCGCGCCGACGAATTCGAAGCCGCCGTGCGCGCCGTCTGCGAGCCGATCTTCGATCGCCCGCTGCACGAAATCTCCTTCGGTCGCGTGCTGCTGCGGCTGTTCCAGACCTCGCGCCGCTTCAACGTCGAGATTCAGCCGCAGCTGGTGATGTTGCAGAAGACCCTGCTCAACATCGAGGGCCTCGGCCGTCAGCTCGATCCCAATCTCGACCTCTGGAAAACCGCCAAGCCCTTCCTCGAGCGCTGGATGAGCGAACAGGTGGGCCGGCGCGCCTTTCATCGCGGCGTGCAGCAGGAAGCGCCCAACTGGGCGCGCATGCTGCCGCAGCTGCCGCGCCTGGTACACCAGGCGCTGGCGCAGCCGCCGGCACCTGATCTGGCGCCGCAGCTGGCGAAGCTGGTGCGCACGCAGCGCCAGCAGAACCGCTTGCTGGCAATCATCGTCGTACTCCTGGCGGCGTCGCTGATCGGCCAGTACTTCGGTCTGCTCGGCTAACGGTCATGACGGTCGCGACACCCCAGATCATGAAAGCCATGCCCGGCCCTTCTCCCGCACGGGGGAGAAGGGAGTTTCGTGAGTCGCGTACGCGACTTTCACATTAATCGAAAAGCGCCAGCGGCAACGCAGGCGGCGCGCTTGAGACCGTCTCGTCTGACGGACTTGCCCTGTTACATCTGGTAGCCGAAGCGTTTCAGGAGCTGCGCGGTTTCGCACAGCGGTAGTCCCATTACGCCGGTGTAGCTGCCGGCGAGGTGCTCGACGAACACCGCCCCGCGTCCCTGGATGCCGTAGGCACCGGCTTTGTCCATCGGCTCGCCACTGGCAACGTAGCGCGTGATCTCGTCGTCATCGAGTTCGCGAAAACGCACTTCGCTGATCGAGCGCAGCAGTTCGGTGCGCTCGTCGAAGCTGACCGCGATGGCGGTCAGGACACGGTGCGTCTGGCCGGAAAGGCGGCGCAGGATGCGCTGCGCGTCGTCGACGTCGAGCGGCTTGCCGATCAGTTCGCCCGCCAGTTCGATGGTCGTATCGGCGGCCAGCACCGGTTGCAGCAGCAGTCCGCGCCAGTTGACGATGCGCCAGCCCAGGCTCGCCTTGTTGCGGGCGACGCGCTCGACGTAGGCCGCTGCCGCCTCATCGGGCAGTGGCGTTTCGTCGAGTTCCGGGTCGCCGCGTTGTGCGTCGCGGAAGGCGATGGTGTCGAAGCCGACGCCGATCTGGGCCAGCAATTCACGTCGGCGCGGGCTGCGCGACGCCAGGTGCACCCGTCGGTGCTGCAGAGAGAATGACATCAGCCTTCCCGATGATAAGGGTGATTGCGAACGACGCTGAGCGCGCGATAGAGCTGTTCGCAGAGGACTAGCCGGGCGACGGCGTGCGGCAGGGTCAGACTCGACAGGCGGATGGTCTCGTCGGCCTGCTCCTTGAGCTCGGCGTCGATGCCATCGGCGCCGCCGATCACGAACGCCGTCGCGCCGCCGCTACGCATCCAGCCCTGCAGGCGTTCGGCAAGCTGCACGGTGCTCAGGTCGGCGCCGCGCTCATCGAGGACGATCAGCCGCTGATAGCTGTTCAGTGCGGCCAGCAGGCGGGTCTTTTCGGCGGCCAGCAGTTGCTCGCGGGTTTTCGAGCCGCGTGCTTCGGGCTTGATCTCGACGATGGCCAGGGGCAGTTCGCGCGGCATGCGCTTGAGGTACTCGGCACAGCCTTGCGCGACCCAGGTGGGCGGCTTGTGGCCGACGGCAAGGATGGCCAGCTTCATCCCTCGCCTGCGGCGGCCTCCTTGGTCGCTGCACTTGCCCGCCTTACCCGCTCCGGGCCCTTGCCGCCCCACAGTTCTTCGAGCCGGTAGTAGCTGCGAATCGCCGGCTGCATGACATGGACGACGATGTCGCCAAGGTCGACCAGCACCCATTCGCCCGCTTCCTCGCCTTCGCAGGAGAGCACGTCAACGCCTGCTTCGCGGGCCTTGTCGTGGACGTTGCGGGCCAGCGATTTGACCTGGCGGTTGGAGTCGCCGCTGGCGACGACGATGGCGTCGAACAGCGAGGTCAGTTTGGTGGTGTTGATGACTTCTATGTCACGGCCCTTGATGTCTTCGAGTGCGTCGACGACGAGCTTTTCCAGCTGCGCGAGTTTCATTGGTGGCTTATTTCTCCGGGTAAAGGCGGTGGTTGCGGATGTAGGCGATGACCTCGTCGGGGAGCAGATAGCGCGGACTGCTGCCGTTGGCCAGCAGGGTACGAATCTGTGTCGCCGAAATGCCCAGCGGGGTCATGGCAAAAGTGGCGATGCGGCCGGCTGCCGATTCGCGCAAGGCCGCCGGCTGCGCGCAGAAGCGTTCACGATAGCAGGCGAGCAGCGCCTCAGGCAGCCTGGCGACGTCGATCGGAAAGCCGGGGCGATGGGCGACGCCGATGTGCGCCAGTTCGAGCAGCGACTGCCAGCGGTGCCAGCCGGGCAGGGCGGCGAAGGCGTCGGCACCGAGCAGCAGGACCAGTGGTCGCCGCTGGCCAAGCTGATTGGCCTGACGCAGACGTTCGAGAGTGAGCACGGTGTAGCTGGCTTGGGCGGTGTCGACTTCAGCGGCATCGACTTCGAAGCTGGGATTTCGGGCCGTGGCCAGGCGCACCATTGCCAGACGGTGGCGCGCGCTCACCTGCGGCGCTGCACGCAATGGCGGCTGACCGGCGGGAATCCAGCACACCTCGCCCAGCTGGAGATGGTCGGCGGCTTCTTCGGCGAGCCGCAGGTGCCCGAAATGAACCGGGTCGAAGGTGCCGCCGAAAATCCCCAGTGGCCGCTCGCGCCAGTCCTCAGGCATCGCTTTCCGGCGTGCTGCTGACGAACACGTCCCGGTAGCTGACGTAGAAGCTGGCGAACAGCGTGGGGGCGAGGATCAGGATCAGCAAGACGGTCACTAGGACGGTCAGCAGCGCGGCGCCGTCCGGCAGCAGCGCTGCGAGGGTGCCGAGCAGCAAGCCCGGGAGCAGCGTTGCGGCGACCAGTAGGGCCAGCGAATAGACCAGGAAGGCGCGCCAGTTGCGGGCGCAGGCAACGAAACTGAAGAACAGCGCCTTGCCCGGCGACAGGTCATGCCAGCCGGCCAGAATCGGTGCATACCAGTAGGCCATGATCAGCGGGCAGAGGAGGACCAGAGCCAGCTGCAGGGCGACCATCAGGTCGCCACTTTCCAGCACCGCTTCGTCGGGCTTGTGGCCGGCGAGCATCAGTTGCATCAGCGCACCGCCGTCGGCAAGTGAGGAAACGGCGAGAATGCCTACCGTCGCGGCCAGGTAGATGGCCCCCAGAGTAATCAGCGCGCGCGGGTTTTTCTGAAAACCGGAGAAGAGTATTTGCGGGCCCAGCGGCCCGCCTTTGTCGATGTTGCGACAGGCGTTCATCAGACTGACCGAGAAAGCCGGTATGCACAGGGTGGTGGCGATGGTGCCGAACATCGGGATGACATTCACCATCGCCATCAGCATCCAGTAGCTGACCACCAGGAAGGTCAGCATGAGGTGGTTCTTCCGGAAAATCCGGAAGCCTTCGGCCAGCCAGCGCCAGCCGTGCGCCGCGTTAAGAGTCAGTGCTTGCATGTGGTTGTCAGTGTCTTCAGGCGGCGAGGAAAATGTCACGATAGGAAGCATACACGGAGCCGGCCAGGACCGGTCCGAGGACCAGGAAGCCGAGACCGACCGGGAGTGCGGCGAAAAAACACAGGACCATGACCAGCAGGCCGTAGACCAGAAGCGCGACGACGTTCTTGAGGCAGGCGTTGAAGCTGGCCTTGAGCGCGTCGACCGGCTGCATGGCGTTGAAAATGACCAGCGCTGGAGCAAACCAGATGGCCATCACGATGGGCACCGAGAGTAGCATCCAGAGCAAACCGGCGAGCGCCACTCCGCCGAAGGCGACACCGGCCGCCATTGGGCTTTGCATGATCATCGCGCCGGCCATGCCGCTGCCGGCAAGTAGCATCACCAGCACGAACAGCGCCAGCATGACCAGCATGTACAGCACCCCGAGGGTCAGCAGTGCCGCCGTGTGCTGCTGGAAACCGGCGAAGAGGTCGCTGATCTCCAGCGCCTGCTCGCGCGCCAGCTTGTGGCAGGCGACCAGCATGCCGGCCGCCAGTAAGGGCGTCAGCAGGTGGGCGGCGAGTGGTCCGATCAAGGGAACAACCGCCAGGCCGATATAGATGACGATGACGATGATCATCATCGCTATCCAGGCCCCGGGATTGACGACGAACAGGGCCCAACCCTGCTTCAGCCAGTTCAGGGCGCTGCCGGCCGCGACGCAGCGGCAGGCGCCATTGAACTGCGGCGCGGGGATCGGGAAAGATGGCATGCTCATGCTCGTGTCGAGAATATGGTGCAAATGCTAGTCGCCCTGCGCGGGCGAGGCAAGCCAGGGCGCGTCGCTGCCCGACGCGATGCGCGCCAGCAGAATCGAGCGGTAGGCGCCCGGATCACGCTGGATGACCAGATCTCCGGTCCGTGGCAGGTGGTAATCCTGCAGGCGCGAGACCCAGAAGCGCAAGGCTGCAGCGCGCAGCAGCGTCGGCCATGCCGCCTGCTCGGTGGATAACAGCGGTCGCCGGGCGTGATAGGCGGCGAGCAGGGCGACGCAGCGTTCGCCGTCGAGGGTCGCGTCGGCGGCCAGGCACCAGTCGTTGACCGTCACCGCCAGGTCGAACAACAGATCGTCGACACCCGCGAAGTAGAAGTCGAGCACGCCGCTGAGGCGGTCGCCCAGGAACAGCACATTGTCACGGAAAAGATCGGCGTGAATCAGCCCGCGCGGCAGCTCGTTTGGGCGAACAGCTCGTTGATGGCGCAGCTCGTCGCGCAGCAGTCGGGCATCGTCGTCAGTCAGGTAGGGAGCGATCTCGAGCGCCGTCCGTGCGCACCAGTCGAGATCGCGCTGATGCCGCTGCGCTGCCGGGAACGAGCGCGCGGCAAGGTGCAGCGCGGCCAGAAGGCTACCCACTGCAGCGCATTGCGTCAGGTTGGGCGCGCGCTCGGAGCGCCCGGCAAGGCGGCTGACGACGACCGCCGTCTTGTCGCCGAGGGAGGTCAACAGCTCGTCGCGCCGGTTGGCGACGGGTGCCGGGCAGGGTAGCCCCTGCGCTGCCAGGTGGGCCATCAGCTGAACGTAGAACGGGGCCTGCTCGGGTGTCACTTCCTCGAAGAGGGTCAGCACGTAGTCGCCGCGGCTGGTGTTCAGGAAAAAGTTGGAGTTCTGTACGCCTTCGGCGATGCCGGTCAGCGTCTCGAGGTTTCCCAGAGCATAGGCTTCGAGCCAGGCGGCCGCCTGCGCGGTCGTCAGCTGGGTGAATACCGACATGGCTCTCCCGAGAGCTGTGAAAAGAGGTGGCGGAGGGCTTGCAGCTTGTTGGCAGCAGTGCGCCGGTAGGCGAGCGTGAGCGCAAGCGCGTCAGAAGGTGCCGATCACCCATTGCGGGACGCTGACATCGGCAGAGCCCATCGTCGTCTGGCTAAAGTTGCCGTCGCCGTTGCGGTCGATCAGATAGTAGGGCACGCCGTGTGCTGGGGTTACCTTGATCTTGTATAACTTGCCGTTGATCCGGTGTTCCTCGATGGTGTCGCCCTCGCGTTTCTTGATCGTCACCTCGGGTTCGAGGTTTTCGTCGAAGGCTGCCATTTCCGGTGGCGGCGGCGGCACAGCCGGCAAGGGCTGCAGATCGCTCCTTTCCTGCGCGAAAGCGGGCAGAGCGGCGCATGCCAGGATGAGTGGTAGGCTGAGTAGCAAGAGGGCGGACTGGATGCGACGCATGAGAACGTTTCCGGGTGATTGAGCCAACGGTAAGCATCATCGTTCAAACTCGATCGCAGTACAAGATTCGCAAGCTGAGTATGTTGGCCTCCCTCACCGCGCTGGCCGCGATGGCCTCCTTGGAAGTCTGCGATAATAATGTCGATGCCTACCTTGCTCCTGGTCGACGGATCGTCCTACCTCTACCGTGCCTTCCACGCCATGCCCGATCTGCGCACGACGCGCAGTGAGCCGACTGGTGCCTTGCATGGCGTGCTGAACATGTTGCGCCGCCTGGAAAGCGACTATCAGGCACAAGACGTTGCGTTCAAGGCCTGTGTTTTCGACGCCAAGGGCAAGACTTTCCGCGACGACTGGTACCCGCAGTACAAGGCCAATCGGCCACCGATGCCCGATGACATGGTGTCCCAGATCGAGCCCTTGCATGCTGCCATTACCGCGCTGGGTTGGCCGCTGTTGATGGTCGACGGCGTCGAGGCGGACGACGTGATCGGCACCCTGGCACGGCAAGCCGCGGCGCAGGGCGTCGGCGTGGTGGTGTCGACCGGTGACAAGGACCTGGCACAACTGGTCGGTCCGCATGTGCAGCTGGTCAATACCATGAGCAACGAGGTGCTCGACGAAGCCGGCGTGGTCGCCAAGTTCGGCATTCCGGCCGAGCGCATTGTCGATTACCTAACGCTGGTCGGCGATACGGTCGACAATGTGCCCGGCGTCGAAAAAGTCGGCGCCAAGACGGCCGTCAAGTGGCTCAAGCAATACGGCTCGCTCGACGGCGTCATTGCAGCCGCTGCCGATATCGGCGGCGTCGTCGGCCAGAACCTGCGGCGGGCAATCGACTTCCTGCCGCTGGCGCAACGCCTGGTCACCGTGCGCTGCGACCTCGATTTGCCGCTCGCACTGGCCGACCTCGGGCCGCGCCCGGTCGACCGCGAACGCCTGGCCGAGCTCTTTGCGCACTACGAAATGCGCTCCTGGCTGCGGGAATTTCAGGAGGTTCCCGATGCTGGCGCAGCGAAGACTGCGCAGCCGGGCGCAGAAGGCAGCACGCTGCCGCTGCAGGCGCAGGCTGAATCCGAATCCGTATCCATGCCGGTGCAGCAGGGTCTGCTGCCTGATGACGCGCATCGTGCGGACTATGAAACGATCCTGGACCAGGCAGCGTTCGAGCGCTGGCTGGCGAAAATCGACGCCAGCCCGCTGACCGCTCTGGATACCGAGACCAGCAGCCTCGATCCCTTTGCTGCGCGCATTGTCGGCCTCTCGCTGGCGGTTGCCGAAGGCGAAGCGGCCTACCTGCCGCTTGCCCATTGCCATCCCGGTGGACCGGACCAGTTGCCGTGCGAGGCAAGCCTGGCGCGTCTGAAGCCCTGGCTGGAATCCACCAGGCACGCCAAGATCGGCCAGAACCTCAAGTACGACCAACACGTTCTGGCCAACCACGGCATCGAACTGGCCGGCGTTGTGCACGACACGCTGCTGCAATCCTATGTCCTCGAATCGGGCAAGGACGGCGCCCGCGGCCACGACCTTGGCCGACTGGCGACGCGCCATCTCGGGCTGGCGACCATCCCCTACGAAGCCCTCTGCGGCAAGGGCGCCAAGCAGATCAGTTTTGCCCAGGTGGCGATCGAGCAGGCCGCCGAATATGCCGCCGAGGACGCCGATCTGTGCCTGCGCCTGCACGCTCGGCTTTATCCGCAGATCGCTGCCGACGTGGGGCTGAAGCGGGTCTACGAGAGCATCGAAATACCGGTGCGCGAGATCCTGTGGCGCATGGAGCGGACCGGCGTGCTGATCGATGCGCAGTTGCTAAGCGAGCAGAGCAGCGAGATCGGCAAGCGCTTGCTCGAACTCGAAGCGCAGGCACATGCGGCCGCCGGGCAGCCGTTCAATGTCAACTCGCCGAAGCAGCTGGCCGAAATCCTCTTCGGCACGCTGGGTCTGCCGGTAAAGAAAAAAACGCCTTCAGGCGCGCCTTCGACCGACGAAGAGGTGCTCTCGGAGCTGGCGCTCGACTATCCGCTGCCGAAGATTCTGCTCGAATCGCGCCAGCTGGCCAAGCTCAAGGGCACCTATACCGACAAGCTGCCGAAAATGGTCAATGCCCAGACCGGGCGCGTGCATACCAGTTACGCGCAGGCGGTGGCGGTAACCGGCCGGCTGGCGTCGAGTGACCCCAATCTGCAGAATATCCCGGTGCGCACGCCCGAAGGCAGGCGCATCCGCGCGGCCTTCATTGCGCCCGCGGGAAGCTCGATCGTGTCGGCGGACTATTCGCAGATCGAACTGCGGATCATGGCCCACCTTTCGGAGGACCCGCGCCTACTCGAAGCCTTTGCGCAGGGTGAGGATGTGCATCGGGCGACGGCGGCCGAAATCTTCGGCGTCGGCCTGCCCGACGTTGGCCCGGACCAGCGGCGCGTTGCCAAGGTCATCAACTTCGGCCTGATCTATGGCATGAGTGCGTTCGGGTTGGCCCGCCAGCTGGACCTCGAGCGCAGCGCCGCGCAAGCCTACATAGAGCGCTATTTCACGCGCTACCCGGGGGTCGCCAGCTACATGGCTCGGACGCGCGAGATGGCGAAAACACAGGGCTATGTCGACACCGTGTTCGGCCGTCGGCTGTGGCTCCCGGAAATCCGCTCCAGTCAGGCCGCGCGTCGCCAGGGCGCCGAGCGGGCGGCGATCAATGCGCCGATGCAGGGCTCGGCGGCCGACCTGATCAAGTCGGCGATGATCGTCGTCCAGGGCTGGCTCGACGCCGAGCGCCTGCAGACGCGCTTGCTGATGCAGGTGCATGACGAGCTGGTGCTCGAGGTTCCCGACGGCGAGCTGGCACGGGTCAGCGGCGAACTGCCGCGGCTGATGACCGAGTGGGCGACGCTGCGCGTGCCGCTGCTGGTCGACGTCGGCGTCGGCGCCAACTGGGACCAGGCGCACTGAGGCCGGGCAGGTGGCAGCGCTTGCTTCGGCGCGGGATCAGGAGCATCGCTGGAGCACGGCACGAGACCTGTTTCGACGAGTGACAAGTCCCCTCATCTATTAGTGAAAGGCAAAACAGCATGGCCTTACATGAGAAAGACAAGGTTCGCGAGAAGCTCGAAGACGAGGTGTACGCCTCGGCCGATTTGTCGGTCAGCATGCCCAAGTACAGGTTCCCGGCGTCGGAACACGATCCGCGCCATGCCTACTCGGTGGTCCATGACGAGCTGATGCTCGACGGCAATGCCCGCCAGAATCTGGCCACCTTCTGCCAGACCTGGGCCGAGCCGGAAGTCCATCAATTGATGGACGAGTGCATGGACAAGAACATGGTCGACAAGGACGAGTATCCGCAGACCGCCGAAATCGAGGCGCGCTGCGTGCACATGCTCGCCGACCTCTGGAACTCGCCGGCGGCGGCGAACACCATCGGCTGCTCGACCACCGGGTCGAGCGAGGCGGCGATGCTTGGCGGCATGGCCATGAAACGGCGTTGGGAGGCCAGACGGAAGGCGGCCGGCAAGCCGATCGACCGGCCCAACCTGATCACTGGTCCGGTGCAGATTTGCTGGCACAAGTTTGCCCGTTACTGGGACATCGAGCTGCGCGAGATCCCGCTGGAGGATGGACGTTTCCTGATGACCCCCGCGGAGGTCATCAGGCGTTGCGACGACAACACCATCGGCGTCGTGCCGACGCTGGGGGTGACCTTCACCTGCCAGTACGAGCCGGTCAAGGCGGTGGCCGACGCGCTCGACGAGTTGCAGCGGGACAGCGGGCTGGACATCCCGATGCACGTCGACGGGGCCAGCGGCGGCTTCCTGGCGCCATTCTGCGCGCCTGAACTGGTCTGGGACTTCCGTATTCCGCGCGTCAAGTCGATCAATACCTCGGGCCACAAGTTCGGAATGTCGCCGCTTGGCGTCGGTTGGGTCATCTGGCGGGAAGTCGAAGACCTGCCCGAGGAATTGATCTTCTGGGTCAATTACCTCGGCGGCAACATGCGCGACATCGCCCTGAACTTCTCGCGGCCGGGCGGGCAGGTCGTTTGCCAGTACTACAACTTTCTCCGTCTCGGCCGGGAGGGCTACGGCAAGGTTCACAACGCCTGCTACGAAACGGCCACCTATCTGGCGGCCAGGATCGCCAGGCTAGGGCCTTTCGAGGTCATCTACGGCGGTGATCGCGGCGCAGGAATTCCGGCCCTGTGCTGGAGGATGAAGGAAGGCGTCGATCCGGGCTTCAGTCTCTACGATTTGGCCGATCGCCTGCGCAGTCGTGGCTGGCAGGTGCCCGCGTACGCCCTGCCGGCCAATCGTCAGGATCTGGTGATCCAGCGGATTCTCGTCCGTCACGGGGTCAGCCGCGATCTGGCGACGCTGCTGGTGGACGACATGCAGCGCGCACTCGATTACTTTGCCAAACACCGGCTGCCGGCGCTGCTGAGCGCCGCGGAGGCTTCCGGTTTCCATCACTGAGAAGGGCCGCGAGTGCCCGGAGTGCGCTCTGCACCCCGAGTTCGGCAGCGGCTACGCGATTGTCCCGTCAATGAAAGGTCATCAGCATGTCCATGCAGCTCTATATTGGCAACAAGAACTACTCGTCCTGGTCGATGCGCCCCTGGGTGCTGCTGCGCCAGGCGGAGATTCCGTTCGCAGAGGTGATGCTTCGTTTCGATGCCTTCACGCCCGACTCTAAGTTCAAGACCGAACTCGCCCATCACAGTCCGGCCGGCCGCGTGCCGGTGCTGGTGGACGACGGTTTCGCGGTCTGGGACACCCTGGCGATTGCCGAGTACCTGGCCGAGAAGTACCCCGAGCGAGCGCTGTGGCCCGCCGAGCGGCAAGCGCGCGCCCGCGCGCGCAGCGTCTGTGCCGAGATGCACGCCGGTTTCGGTGCCTTGCGCAGCCATTTCCCGATGAACATTGAAGCCTCCTTGCCCGAGGTGGGGCGACGGGCCTTGCGCGAGCACCCGTCGGTGCGTGCCGACGTCGATCGGCTGGTGCAGATGTGGAGCGAGTTGCTGAGCGCGCACGGCGGGCCGATGCTGTTCGGCGAGTTTTCCATCGCCGACGCTTTTTTCGCGCCGGTGGTCAAGCGTCTGGTGAGCTACGCGGTTCCGGTTCCGGCTGCGATTGCCGCCTATGTCGAGCGCGTGCAGGTGCTGCCGGGGGTCGTTGCCTGGACCGCGGACGCGCTGGCCGAGCACGACTTCCTTGAATTCGAGGAACCGTATCGCACACGTGCCTGAGACCCCGGTTCCGTGACTGCCCGGCAAGGCTGCGCGACAAGCGTCGGCGGGGCGGTTATTATGACGTGCGTCATGGTCGGCGGCGGACGTGTAGCGCAGATACGGAGCTCTCCCGCCGCCAGCTTCGGACTGCTGCCTGGTTGGGGGGGGCTGCCCGCTGCGAGTCTTCCCGGCGGCGTGCCCTGAAGTCAGACGACCCGCATCCTGTGGATGCCGACCTTTCGGAAAGGAAACTGCCCATGAATAGGCCATTCAAGCCCGATCTCGCACTCGAGAAGCGCCTGTCCGACAAGCTCCTGGATGTGTTTATCCGAGCCGGCCTGGTCATTGCCCTGGTGATGCTGTGTTACCGGATCTTCTCGCCCTTTCTGGGCTTGATGATGTGGGCGTTGATTTTGGCGATCACCCTCTATCCGCTGCATCAGAAGCTCGCCGGGAGCCTCGGCGGCAGGCAGGGACGTGCGGCAACTCTGCTGGTCCTGGCGGGCATCGCTTTGATTGTCGTGCCGACTGCCCTGCTGGCCAGTTCAATGGGCGATTCGATTCATCAGCTGATTGGCAGCATCAAAGACAATACTTTCGCGATCCCGGCGCCGCCAGCAAAAGTGGCCGATTGGCCGCTGGTCGGTGAGAAGCTTGCGGCCGCCTGGTCGATGGCGCACTCGGACCTGCCGGCGTTCATGCAGAAGTTGCAACCGCAAATCGGCGACCTGGCCAAGAAAGCCCTGGGGATGGTAGCCAGCATCGGTAGCGGCATGCTGATGTTTCTGTTCTCGTTCATCATTGCGGGCGTGATCATGGCCTTCGGCGAGTCGGGAGAGCGGGGGGCACGGGCGATATTCGATCGTGTAGTGGGCAAGGCGCGCGGTGAAGAACTCAACACGCTGTCGACGGCAACGGTGCGTGCGGTGGCCATGGGCGTCATCGGGGTGGCATTCATCCAGGCGATCATCGTCGGCCTGGCCTTGCTGGTCGCCGGCATTCCGTGGGCCGGAGTGCTGGCGCTGCTGATGCTTCTGCTGGGCATCGCCCAGGTTCCCGCGCTGCTGATCACCTTGCCGGCGATTGGCTACATGTGGACCATGGGAGACTATGAGACGGTCGCCGCGGTCAGTTACAGCGTTCTGCTGGTCGTTGCCGGCATGGCCGACAATGTGCTGAAGCCATTGATGTTAGGTCGCGGCGTCGATGCGCCGATGCCGGTGGTCCTGCTCGGTGCACTGGGCGGCATGGCCGCCACTGGCATCCTCGGCATGTTCGTCGGCGCGACCTTGCTGGCCCTGGGCTACCAGATCTTCATGGGCTGGGTGGAAGCACGCGACGAGGTGGAACCGGCAGAGGATGATTCGCTGCCGGTCGCCTGAGGCAGCCGACGGGTGGCGGTGATTCGAACAGTTGCTCGGCTGCTGGCCGTGAGCGGGGCAATGGTACTTAGCGCCTGCACCACGGTGGGGCCTGACTTCAAGCCGCCGCTGCTGCCCTCCTGGCTGGCCGGCTGGTCGGGTGGATCGCTGGCCGCGTTGCCCGTGGAGAGAAAAGGGAGTTCCTCGGCGGTCAGTCAGGAATGGTGGCGCAGCCTCGACGATCCGGTGCTCGATGCGCTGATCGACGAGGCGCTGCACAGGAATCCGAATGTGCGCATTGCCGGGCTGCGGATTCTCGAAGCGCGTGCCAATCTCGGTATCGCCGGCAGCACGCTCTACCCGCAGGTGCAGCAGATCAGCGGCGAGGCGCTACGTGTCGGCCAGCGTCAGGACGGGGGGCCGAACAGCGCCTTCGCCAGCTATGACTTGGGCTTCGGTATCGGCTGGGAGCTCGACTTCTGGGGCAAGTTCCGGCGCAGTATCGAGGCCGCCGATGCCAGCTATTTTGCCAGCCTGGCGCAGTATGATGACGTGCAGGTGTTGATGGCCGCGCAGGTCGCGACGCTGTATGCGTCGATTCGCACTCTCGAGGTACGCTTGCAGATCGCCGGCGAGAATGCTGCCCTGCAAGCGCGCAGCCTGCAAATCACCGAGCGGCGCTTCGAGAGTGGCAATGACTCCGAACTCGACGTGCAGCAGGCCAAAACCCAGTATCTGAGTACGCTGGCCGCCATTCCGCAGCTTGAGAACTTGCTGCGGCAGGCGCAGAACGCGCTCGCCACGCTGCTGGTCCGAGCCCCCGGACCGCTGCCCGAAATGGCCGCCGGTCGGGGCCGCATTCCCAACGCGCAACTCGAGCTGATTGCGGACCTGCCTGCCGATCTGCTGCGCCGCCGCCCGGATGTACGGGCAGCCGAGATGCGACTGGCGGCCCAATCCGCGCTGATTGGCGTCAGTGAAGCCGAGCTCTATCCGGCGATCAGTCTGCTCGGTTCGCTGGGCGTCTCGGGGACCTCCCTGAGCGCTTCGCGAAATACCCTCGACTGGGCAATCGGCCCCAGCCTGACATGGAACGTTTTCGACCATGGCCGCTTGAGCAATCAGGTTCTGGTCCAGGATGCCCGCTTCCAGCAGCTCTTCGAGCAGTACCAGGAGACGGTCCTGAGCGCTGCTCGTGAGGTCGATGATGCCGCAGTTGCATTTGCCAAGGGCCGTGAGCAGACGCTGTTGCTCGCCGAAGCGGTGACCGCGGCGCGGCGCTCGCTGGCGATTGCGAATATCCAGTACCGGGAAGGACTGACCGGTTTCGAACGGGTGCTCGATTCGCAGCGCGCGCTGTTCGGCCAGCAGGAGCGTGAGGTCAATGCGCTCGGTGATGTCGCCAAGAGCATGATCGCCCTCTACAAGGCGATGGGTGGTGGCTGGCAGGCCGGACGCGGGCGTCCCTTGCTCGATGACGCCACGCGCGAGACGATGGGCGAGCGCAGCGATTGGCAGGAGATGTTGAGTACGCCCCTGCCGCCCGCATCCCGCTCCGTGCCGGCAGGCGTGCAAAACCTTGAGAGAGAGCAATGAGTGAACAAGCCGTAACGCCCACCGAGGCGCCAGCGCCTGCTGCGCCGGAGCCTCCTGCGGAGAAGCCAGGCACCGGGACGCGGATCGGCTCGCTGATCGTCGTCGCGCTGATCGTCGCCAGTCTTCTTTGGTATTTTGCTGCCGATCGCCTGACCCCCTACACCTCGCAAGCCAGGGTGCAGGCTTTTGTCGTGCCGGTGGCGGCCGAGGTGGCGGGCAAGGTGCTGAGCGTGCATGTCAAGAACAACGATGACGTGCAGCGCGGCCAGCCGCTCTTCGACATCGACCCGAGCCAGTACCAGATCGCCCTGCAACGCGCGCGCTCGGACTATGAATCGGTACGCCGTTCGGTGAATGCGGCGCGTGCAGCGGTTGAGGCGGCACGGGCCTCGCTGCAGGCCGCGCAGGCCAATCACATCAAGGCCGAGAAGGATGCGACGCGGCAGGAAAAACTCTATGCCGAGGACCCCGGCGCCATTTCCGTGCGCCGCCTGGAGAGCGCGCAGGCGACCCGGGTGCAGGCGCGCAGCCAGGAAAAGGCGGCCGAGGCCGACCTGCGCCGGGCGCTGGAGTCGGCCGGCGAGAGCGATGAAAGCAACTCGCAGTTGCTCAGTGCGCGTGCGGCCATCGAGAAGGCCGAGCTTGATCTGGCGCGCACGCGGGTGGTGGCGCCCGCTCGCGGTCTGGTCACCGATCTGCGTACCGAAGTCGGGCAGTTTGCCCAGGCCGGGGCGCCGGCGATGACCTTGATCACGATCCACGATTTCTGGATCAATGCCGACCTCACCGAGAACAATCTGGGCCATGTCGACGCGGGCGATGAGGTCGCCATCGTGCTCGACGTGTGGCCTGGGGAAGTGTTCAAGGGCCGCGTGCGCAGTGTCGGCAGCGGCGTCAGTTCCGGAAAACCGGCGCAGCCAGGTACGCTGCCGACCATCGACAACAGCCGCGATTGGTTGCGCCAGGCGCAGCGCTTTCCGGTGGCAGTGGAGTTCGACCCTGGCGAGCATGAGCGATTGCGTGGCATCCGCATTGGCGGCCAGGCCGAGGTGCTGGTCTATACCGGCGATCATCCGCTGATGAATTTCCTCGGGGCTGGCTATATCAGGCTGATGAGCCTGCTCTCGTATCTCTATTGAGCAACGGCTGATGACGCGTGCCGACAAGGCTGCTCTGCGCTTGGCAATCGGGTTGTTTCTGGCGGTGCTGCTGGCCTATGGCCTGATGCTGCCGGTGCCATTCGTGGTCTGTCTCTTGGCGGTGATGATGCTCTGCAAGCCGGGGCCACCGCTGCCGATGCTCAAGGGTTTCGTGGTCGCCGTATTGCTCGGCGCACTGCTCGTCGGTGGTGTGCTGATGGTGCCGCTGTTGCAGCACTATGCGCTGAGTGGCGTCATGCTGACTGGCGCCGTGCTCTACGCGCTGTTCTTCTTTGGCCTGCGCAGTGCCAATCCGCTGACCATGGTTCTGGTCGTCTCGTTCACCCTGGTGCCGGTCGCCGGGGTGGCGGAGCAGGCGCTGGTGACGGTGATCAGCGTCGCCTTGGTGGCCGGGGTTCTGGTCGGGGTTGTCGTCAATGGCGTTTCCCACGCTTTCTTTCCCGACCCTCCCGAACTCCCGGGCAGGAGCGCAAAGCCACCGCCTGTCGGCCGCGAGGCGGCGAGCTGGATCGCCCTGCGGGCGACGCTGATTGTCCTGCCGGTGTTTGTCCTGGCGCTGAGCAATCCGTCTTTCTATCTGGCAGCGATCATGAAGACGGTCGCGCTGGCGCAGCAGGCGGGTTCTGCCCGCGCCCGATCGGCAGGGCAGGAATTGGTCGGCTCGACGCTGATGGGTGCCTGGATGGCGGTGCTGGTCTGGTTCGGCTTGTCCGCGTGGCCCAACCTGTGGATGCTGATGCTCTGGGTCACGGGGGCCGCCCTGTGGAGCGGCGCGCGTATTTTCGGGGTCAGGGCGAGCGCATTTTCTCCCTCATTCTGGAGCAATGCCCTGATGACAATGCTCATCCTGCTCGGACCGGCAATCGAGGACAGCGCCAGTGGCAAGGACGTTTGGCAAGCGTCGGCGAGTCGTGTCGCGCTTTTTGTCGGGGTGTCGCTATATGCCTGGGCAACGGTCTGGGCTCTGGAACGTTGGCGGGCTTCACGATCCGAGGCGCTGTTTTTCCGCCACGGATGAATTGCGGAGGGTGGCATGGTACTGAAGAATCTGGCGATCGGCTTGCCGACCATGTTGGGGTGTCTGGTGCTACAGGCCACGGTCACCTTCTGGAGCGTTCGCTACTACTTGCGGCAGGCCGATCGCAGCCCCTTGCGCGTCGGCTGGATTGCCGGCGTTTGCCCGTTGTTGATCGTGATGATCATCATGATGGGCGGAAACTTTCTGCAGATGGCGATCTGGGGGACACTTTTCCTGAGTCTGGGTGAGTTCGACGACTTGTACCAGGCGATCTACCATTCGGCGGTCAACTTCACTTCCCTGGGCTATGGTGACGTGGTGATGAGCGAACGCTGGAAATTGCTCGGTCCGCTCGAAGCGGCCACCGGGGTGGTGATGTTCGGCCTCACGGCGGCAGCTCTGATGGCGGTGCTGCAGCATCTGATCAAGTTGCACATCACAGCCGGTGATGATCAAGCGCTTTGAGCTGCGGTCTCGCGCGCCTGCGCAGCACCAATCCGCTTGGTTTTGACTTAGGTCAACCCTGCGGCAGAAACAGCTGGATAGCATAGCCCCACGAGATAAATGGCAAACGGGGTGAAAGCCCCGGACGCAAAGCTGCAGGCCCTAACCTGAAGTTCAGGAGGGTGGCTGGGTTGCCTCTGTTCAGGCACGTTCGTGCCGATATCAGCGCCACAGTTTTCCCAGATCTACAGCAATCTCATGTACTTGGGACCGATTCGTCCTGCCGTGATGATGCGAACTCGATTCGCCGCATCACCGCAGACGAGGCCATTTTTCTTGAACTCTGGGAGAAGCTGTCATGGGCACGCGCCACATTTTTTTCGTCGATTCCCGCGTTGCGGACTATCAATCTCTGCTTAACAGCATGCCAGCGGACAGCGAATGGTTTCTGCTCGACGCTCACCGAGATGGCATCGATCAGATGCAGGCAACGCTGGCGAACTACAGCGCTCTCGACTCCATTCAGATTCTGTCGCATGGCTCACCGGCTACCCTTTATCTCGGCACGACTGTTCTGACCAACATCAACCTCGCTACATACAGTAGTCAGCTGGGCAGCATTGGCAGCAGCCTGACAAGCTCGGGGGATTTCCTGCTTTACGGTTGCGATGTTGGCCAGGGCGAACAGGGTGTTCAGTTCATAACTACTCTGGCTCAACTGAGGGTCTATGTCGTTTCGTGTGGAACGGGCGGTGGGTTTGACGTTTTGAGCGAGCG
>ERZ761602.2193-NODE-2193-length-31746-cov-6.417595_pt1 | contig 31746 bp, 24 predicted proteins | sample MGYA00512165_ERZ761602 | MGnify/ENA primary metagenome ERZ761602 (study PRJEB28899, sample SAMN02445085) | bioreactor sludge metagenome | biome: EBPR sludge; isolation source: Thorneside wastewater treatment plant | place: Australia: Brisbane, Thorneside...
GAGGCGGAGCGCTCGTTGGAATTGATTGCCGGCAAGGTGCGCGCGGCCTACGCGAAGTCCAAGACACTGGATAGCAAGTTGACGCTGCAGACGCTGATTGACAAAGACGAACTCTCGGGCCGGTATCGCGATGCCTCGAACTTTGGCCTGCACATTGAAAGCGCCGAGCCGCCACTAGTTTTGCTGGTCTATCGCCGCCGCTTCGATTACCAGCCAGATGATTTCCACTGGCGACTTGACCTGCGCAAGCAGACGCACGAGGCCATCAACAAAGCCGCGCCTGATGGTGTGGGGCAAAGCCCCTGGCCGCCGGATCGCGAGCTGCACGAAAACCGCCTGCGCAACTTCTGGTGGCGCGCCCATCGTGTCCTTTACTTCACTGGCCTCAGCCTCACAGCTCTTGTCGTCGCCGTCTGGCTTGTCACACGCAATCGCTGGTTTTCTCTCCGGGCCCCCAAGGCCTCAAGCGGGCGCACCTGACAGCTACTCCGCCGGACCGCTACCACGGCCCGCAACGTCAATACTCCCGCCGCTGGCTGGTGTTCCAGGCCTCGCGCAGGATCGCCAGGTAGCGCTCATAACGACCGGCATCGATTTGGCCCGACTCTGCGGCCGCGCGCACAGCACAATTGGGCTCGTGGCGATGGGTGCAGAGGGCGAACTTGCACTGTTCGCGAAATGCCGCAAAATCCGGATAGAACAGGGAAAGCTCTTCGAGGTTGAAGTTGGTCAGGCCAAAGTCCCGCAGGCCAGGAGTGTCCACCACGCGGCCCTCCCCCACCTTCAGCAGTGAGACATGGGTGGTGGTGTGGCGGCCTTCGCCGTGGCGGTCCACTTCACCCACACGCAGCGCCAGGCCGGGCTCCAGGGCGTTGAGCAGGCTTGACTTGCCCACGCCCGAGGGACCCACAAACACAGAAACGCGGGCGGCCAATGCGCGCCGCAATTCCGCCAAACCCTCGCCGGTGCGGGCACTGGTCACGTAACGCGCCAGGGCCATAGCCTCGTAGGGCGCCATGAGCGTGTCAATCGCCTCGCGCGAGGCGAGGTCACACTTATTGACGACAATGCAGGGTTTCAGGCCCTGCATGACGCCCGCGGCCAGCAGCTTGTCCAGCGCGAGCAGCCTCTCCGCCAGCTTGTCCGCGGAGACCACGGCGAACATCTGGTCGACATTGGCCGCAATCACGTGAGTGATGCGCTCGTTGTGGGGCGAGTGGCGCAGCAGTTCGCTGCGCCGCGCGGCCACCTGCTCGATGCTGCCGCGCTCGTCATCTTCCAGCAGCAGGGTAACCTGGTCACCAACGGCCACGGGGCTGCGGGATTCGCGGCGACCCCGTTTCAGCCGTCCGCGGATGGAGCTCTCGATTTCGCGCCCGCCGGCATCGACATAGCAGGTGCGCCCATGCACGCGAACGACGATGCCGCTGATGTGTCGCGCGCTTTCGCTCATGGGCGGAATTGGCTCATGTTTTCGGTCCCGCCTGCCGATGAATGGGATACGTGACGTTGTGCCATCTTACTCGCGACCGATGAACCGGAAAGCGCGTGAAGCCGCTCATTGTCCTGACCCTGCTGTTGACCCTTACGGCCCTGGCGCCGCCGACGCCCCTGGCTACCGTCCTTTCGACCGGGGAGCCGGCCGTTGAGCGGGCGACTGAGTACCTGGAGCGCTTTGATGGCCCCGTGCAGCGTGGGGTCTGGCTGCCCCTGGCCTCCAGCGAAGTGGAAGTCCGCTCAAGCAATCCCCCTGTCATCTACTTCGCCGCCGACAGCAAGCTGGCCGAAGTCGGTGTTCAGGAGGTGCTGGACGAGCCGGGCGAATACGCCGTGGGCTTTCGCTGGGACTATCAACGGGCGACGCTGGCCGCAATTCAGGACCTGGACGTGGCTTACCCCCGCGCGGAGAAGCTGTCCCGCAAGTGGTCGTGGCCCGACCAGACCCTCTACGAAATCGGCCGGCCTGCTCTGGCGTTGCTGGACGATTCCAGAACCGGCCAACGCCGCCTCGCAAATCACCTGCATCAGGACATCCTGCACCTCGTGGCCCGTGCCGCACTGGGCAGGCTGGACCGCGCAGCCAACGGTAGCTGGAATGGGGCGGGCCGCGCGTTGCTGCTGCTCGCGGGGCGGGAGTTCGCCTCCATCAGCGAGGAGGGGGCCCCTTTTGCATCGTCCGTCGAGCTGATTTCGCGCCTGAAACAGGATCACGAGGCCAACCAGCTGAAGGCACGGGCCGCCATTGCGTCCCTCGGCCCGGGCTGGCCCCTGGACCTTGAGGACCCCACCACATGGACAACTCCCGAACGCACCCTGATTGGCGAACTGGGCATCAGTTCGCTCTTTGAACTGGAACTGGTGGCAGCCACAGCGCCGGCCTTCGCCCCCAAAGTGGACTGGATGGCGCGGGAGATTTCGCGCCGCCACGCCCGCGAACTGCTGGACCGCCTCGTCAGTTCAGAACCGGCGCGGTCTCAAGCCCTGGCCGAGGGCCCTTCGTTTGACGACACGGCGATCATTGCGTTCTGCACCGAAGCACTCAAAGCCGAGCTGGAAACGCGCGAACGTGAAGCCGCCCTGGCCGAACCTGCGCGGGCGGCCGCGCTCGTCGAAGCCATGGACATCGTCAGAGGCGCCATGAAGTCGATGGCGCAGGGCCACGAGGCCGTGCAACAGTATCTGAAAGCCGTGTCCTCCTGCCTGTCCTCGGGGGCTCCCACAGTCGCGCTGCGCGAGGAGTTGCTCAAGCAGCAGCGGTGGGACCGCACGCTTGAGGGCTCGCCCTCGCTGCTTGCCGCCCTGGCCGCCGCGCGGCGCAGTGCTGCTGCGCGCGAGGCAAAGCTGAGCTGGCTATCCGCCATGATTCGCCAGCGCGAAACGGACCCAGCACAGGGTTTCCAGGCCGCTCTGGGCTACAACCCCGCCAACACGGGCATTGCATACGACGCCCAACGGCGCAAGGAGTCCGTCAGCGCCGCGGTCGAACTCACGGTGGTCCAGGGCCGAAGCGGCGTGCCCCTGGGTCTCTCTCCGGGCCGCAGTTACGAGTTCTCCTATCGCGTGAAGACGGTCAACACGGGCCCGGGCCGGCGCAACAGTCTGGGTCACCAGAGTGCCTGGCTGGAGATCATCCCGCTCGATGCCGCGGGACGCCTTCTGCCGGAGAATGCCCTTGACGCGTCAATTCCCCGGTCTTTGAGCGGGCAGTCCGGCGCGGCAGCGCGCTCACCTGCCCATACGTCAACCGAAGAGGGGGAAGGCGGCTGGTTGACGGTGCGCACTACCATCGAGCAGGTGCCCGCGCGGGTGGCCGGCTTCACCTTGCGCCCGGTGCTTTCCAGCGTGCTCGGCGAGGGAGCCGTTTACTTTGATGATCTTACCCTGACACGCATCTCCGAAGGGATCGACGACGGCTTTGAAGCCGGCACGGCGACGGAAGGCGGCGTCACCGGCTGGGGGCGCCTGCTGGACCGTGAGCGCCTCATGCTTCCATACTCAAGGCTCGCACTGGACGACCAGATCGTGTTTCGCGGCATGCGCAGCCTGCGAGTGGAGCCGCGCGGGTTCAATGTCGCCCTGGCCTGTACCCGCGCCATGCCCCTGATGCCGGACCGCGACTATGAGTTCGAGGCGGCGCTGCGATGCGAGTCCATGGAGGGAATGACGGCTCGCTTCGAGCTTCAGCTCGTGGACCGCGAAGGCAAGCCCCTGAATCTCGCCGGCACGTCCAGCACGCTGTACACGCCCGCCCGCTCCGACACGCGGGGCTGGAGACTGGACCGGCTTCGATTGCCGGACATTCGCGCCCTGGGCGGGGCCGCACAGGTCAGAGTCTGCCTCCGTGTTGAGGGGGCTGAGCCATCGCACAGGGCCCGAGTCTGGCTGGACGACGTGCGACTGAAGGAATCGCCGCAGGTCATTGTGCTCTGTGCCCAAAGTGAAAACTCAGGCTCAGGCACCGAGGTCATCACGCGGCGCGATCACTGGCGCTGGCAGGTCCGCGGATTGCCCGCGGGCCAGACCTTCCGCTTTGAGCTTTCATTCACCGACAGTCTGCGCGGCGGCGAGTTTGCATCCCCAGTAACGGGCCAGGGAACCTGCAACAAGGGAGGCGTCATGGACCTGCCGCCCGAAGTCCGGTTCGCGCGCGACGGTGTGGTTCAGGTGAGTCTGAGGTTGTTCGACTCCTCCGGCCGCGCTCGCCTGGAGCATAGCGCGCGATTTCTGGTGCAGGATGGCCGGCGCGAGGCCCCTGTCGGCAGCGGCCTGAGCCTGAGCCATCTTCCCTCACCCGATGCCTGGCGCATTTTGAGGCTGGCTTCAGGCTCTTGGGTCGCACTGGAGGTCGGCCCGGAACCTGACCCTGCCAAAGCACGCTTCATGGAGGGTCTTGGCCATTCCTCGACGCTGCTGGCCTTGTCCCTGCCCAAGCGCGAGGCCTTTGCCCTCTCCGGCGCGGCCTGGAACGAGCAGATTCCAGCCACTCTCGAACGCTGGCGCGACAAAACCAGAACCTGGCAACTTGGCCCCATGCTCGGCGCACGCTGGCACGACGCCGCGGCCAATGCCGCAGCGGGTTTTGATCTGGCCCGAAGCCGCGCTGCAGGCGCCGGCATTCCCCGCACCACGCTGGTACTGCCCCTGGAGGTCGGTCGCGACCTGCGACCTGCCCTGGCTTCATTTCAGGGCCGCTGGGAGGACGCCGTTGAGCAGGCGGGCAAGGCACTGACAGCCGACGAAGTGGCCGGCCTTAAGGCGCTCAAACCGGGAGTTCTGCTTCTCCGGCGCGGAGAAGCGTTCAACTTCGTCGTGAACGCGGACCTGAGCCCCGCCGAGATGCAGGCGCGTCTCGAGCCCCTGGCCGCGCGCCTCTCTTGGATGGAAGAGGCCCTGGGTGGCGGGCCTGAAGCTGTACGCGCCAATGCACAACAACTTCTGGCAGGTGGCGCATATGCCTTGGGCAAGCTGGCTTCGCTTCAATTCGTAACGCTCGTACCACGTGAAGGAACGCCCCTGGAGGTAGCCGCGGACCTTGCAGAAAAACGCGCCCGCCTGGCCTGGCTGGGCTTTGGACAGGTGCTGATTCATAGCCCGGTCGATCTCGCGGGCGACGGCGCGGGGCTGGTTGACATCAACGGCGACCCCCTGCCCTCCCTTGCGGCCTGGATACATGCGGCACGCCTGTTCCAGGGCGCGCGGCGCTCTCTCCTTTCCCTTCCGCAGTGGCCAGCCGAGCACTTCCTGTTTGAGGCTGAGGACGGCAGCCTGCTGGCGGCGCTGATGGGCGGTACGCAACGCGGCAACCTGGCCCTTGGTGCCCGCGTAACCCTGCCTGACCTTGCGGGCAATGCGCTGCCGGCGACGCTGGATGCCGACGGCAACCTGGCGATCGAGGCGGCAGCGAACATGCGGCTGGTGGCCGGCATTGACCCTCTTTTGCTGCAGACCCTGGCGTCCATCGTACACGAAGGCCAATCCCTCAGGGCGGAAAGCGTGGAGCAGGAAGTCACCCTGCAACTGCGCAACTTCTACCCGGGACGCCTGCACGTCAGCGTGGACGCCTTACTCAATCTTCCCAATGGGCTGAATGCAGCGCAGGCCCGCCTGCGCAACAGAGAGGGTTCGCTCTGCCCGATGAATGCGGACGTGTTTTCATTGGGAAGCGCCGAAGTGGGAGCCGGGGAAATCCTGAGGTTCTCGTTCAAGCTGCGGCCCATGAACGACATGCCGCTGGACCGGGCGCTTCTTCCCCTGAGGGTGACTCTGCGTCGCGAGGGAACGCGAGTGGCGTGCCGACACGACTGCCCCCTTTCCGTGAAGGCGGATATAAAGCTGAACGAAGTCACACTGACCCCAGCGGGTCCAAGTCACGATCATGCGGATCTGAGCGCCAGCATCGTCAACGACAGCGGGCAGAGCCGCTCGCTGATTCTCGACGTCCTGGACGAAGGCTCGAGTTTCTCGCGTCGCTCTCGCCACGAAGTGGAGGCGGGCGCCGCCCGCATCGCCCGCTTCACAATCAACGAGGCCGATCTGAACGCGCTCGAGGGCCGCTGGCTGCGCCTCTGCCTCAGCGAGAGCCCCGGCCAGCGCTTCTTCTGCGTGAGGCGGCGCGTAGTCAAGACCGAGGGCGGCTGGACACTGGAAGCTCCCTGAAGCGCGCCCTGGCTCATGCAGCGTGGCGGCCTGCTAAACTGTGGGCAAACCCCCGTCGGACAGATACAAGTGCAGGCCTATGTCGCTGCGCACCAAGATCGCTATTGGCGTGGTTGCCGCCTCGCTGCTGCTGGCCTCGGCCCTGTTCGTGCTGGGGCTGCGCGCGCGCGACGACCTAAAAGCCGCGAGCGAGAAACAGCGCGAAGCCACGGAAAAGAACCTTCGTGAGTACCGCGAGGAACAGCAGCGGGCGGCCAAGCGCGCCGTGGAAAGCCTTGTGCTGGCCTGGGTCGAAGAACTCATGGCTTACCCCGAGCCGGAGATTGCCTTCAAACTGAGAGACCCCGGCAACGGCATCCGTGAAACGGCCATCATCACGCAAGAGAAGGACCAACTTGAAGTCCAGCACCAGAAACCCGAGGGCAGCAATGCTCAGCCCAGCACAGACGAGCGCGCCGCCATCCAGCGCGTGTTTGAGACGAGGCGGCGGGAGTTCCATGACGACGTACTCTTCCTGCCCTACCCGCGCCAGACCGACGCCGAGGGCCGCTGCACACGTGTTCTGCGCCTGCGACTGAACATCGCACAGGCACCGGCGCCTGTGCTTCCGGAGGCCGAGCCGCCCAATCTGGCCCCCCTGGCCTTCGTGGCATTCGTGACCTTGGGCGTAGCCATGACGGGTGTATTCGTCCTGCTGACGTTTGCGCTGCGGCGCTTTGTACTGGCACCCCTGGACAACGTTCTGGCGGACTCCCAGATGATTGTGAAGGGCACGGCGGGCCTTCAGGTGAAGGGGCTCAAGGGAGGAGACGAAGTCGCCACGCTCGTGTCCGCCTTCAATGGCATGTTCGCTGAGCTCAAGGCCTATCAGCAGGACCTCGAGGGCAAAGTCAAAGACGCCACGCGCACGATTCAGAAACAACAGCAGTCGCTGGTGATCGCCCAGCGCCTGGCTGCCACGGGCACCCTGGCAGCCGGCCTTGCGCACGAGGTGAACAATCCCCTGTCCGGAATGCTCAACGCGGCGCGTCGCCTGAAAATGCGGGAGGGCCTGGATGAACGGGCGCGGGATTACATCGGCCTGATCGAGGAAGGCCTGGGTCGCATCGAAGAGCTGATGAAACAGATCCTGGACTTCTCGCGCCGCCGAGACATGAAACCGGAGCGTTTCGAGGCATCGCGGCCCCTGCGCCGCTCCCTGCCTCTGGTCAAGCACCGGCTGGAAAAACGCAAGATCCAGATTGAGGAAGATATCGCCGCCGACGTACCCCTGGTTTACGGCAACGAAGAGGAACTGGGCCAGGTGCTCATGAACCTCGTCATCAACGCGGCCGATGCCGCGCCCGAGGGCGGCACGGTGCGCGTCAGCGTAACAGCCAACGCGCGCAACGGCGTGGATTACGCCGTCGAGGACAGCGGCAGCGGCGTGCCCGACGAGATCAAGGACCGGATCTTCGATCCGTTTTTCACGACCAAGGAACCCGGCAAGGGCACCGGCCTGGGCCTTGCCATCGTGCACACGGTTGTGACCAACCACGGCGGGCAGGTACGGGTGGAACGCAGCGAACGACTGGGAGGCGCCCGATTCGTGGTGGAACTACCGCCGGCAGACAAGCAGGAGAGTCGCCGCATCGAACGCAGCGAGGCCTGACGGCCGTTTCAACGCACCGCCACGGGCTTTGGATCCTTCAGCCACTCCGACCAGGCCGCACGATCACGCCCGAAGTCTTGACCCGTCAGCTCCCGCAGGCGGGCCACGATACTCCACTCCAGATGGAGGTTGCCGCCCTCGCCGAGCATCTGCGCCAGCAAGACCAGATCCGCCCCCGAAGAGTTCAGTCTCGGTGAAAGCCTCGCCCATGCCGCAAATCGCGCCCGCGGCGCCAGAGTGCCGTCCAGCACCTGGGCCAGGTCTTCGTTGACCGGCACGGCTTGGTCCACAGGCGGCCGCGCCGCGGCGACGGAGCCTGGCATGGGCGGGGGCGGCGGCTCTTGCTGCACGGCCACGGGGGGCGGCTCTGGCTTGGGCGACGGAGGAGGCTCCACCGGCTCATGCACTTCCTGGCTTGGCCTGGGCCGTGGGGGCGGCACAGTCTCCTGCCACTGCCGCGGCGCGCAGTGTGTCTGGATCAGCAGGGGGACTGAAGGACTCCGGCTGGCATAAGCGTCCACGGCCTTGAGCAGTTCATCTCCACGATCGCAAGCAAGCTGATTGCGCGCGTCGTAGGGGTTCTCTCTTGGGGCCGGGGCGAGCCTGCCCAAGCCGGGACCCAGGGGGCGATCTCCGGCTGGCGGCGCCTCCTGCGGCGGAACCTCCATACTGGCCCCCAGACCAAAGGCCAGGGCCATGACCGCCAGGCCCACGGCGACGCCCAATGCCGAAACCAGCACGCCGAACACCTTCAGATCGCCCAGCGAGAACGCAGCGGCAGCCCGCGCCTGGACCGTGGCGATTCTGGGCCCCACTTGCTCGACGATGGGCTTGACCCTCCGTGTGGGAAGGTTGTCCAGCACCTCAAGGGGTAATTCCTTCGGTACCATGAAGGGAATGATAGCCGGCCCGCCATCTTTTACTTTTTTTATGTTTTGAATGTTATCACGGTCTGTGAAAAGCAAACCGCCCGGCACTGGCCGGGCGGTTTGAATGTCTTCAAAGCGTACTACTTGGCCGTGCGACGATCGGGTGCCGGCTCGTGCGGGAACACTGCCTGGGCCTTGGCAACTTCCAAGCGCTGCGCGTCATTGAGCGGAGCGCGACCAAGCGCCATGCCCGCCTCGTTGCGTGTCGCGGCTACCCGGCTGACTGCGTCCTCGAGACGGTCCGGGTTCTGGATGCTGTCCAGCGCGATTTCGTAGCGCAGCATCTTGAGCAGTGCCTTGTAGGCATCCTCATTGAAGGACTGGGGATGGTAGTGGAAGCACTGGCCCAGCGCGAAGCAGGCCGCGGTGCGAACGTCCGGCTCGTCAACCAGATCTTCACTGTTGAGCGTGTCAATCAGGTTGGGCAGCAGGTTGGTGCGCACCCAGCCGGCGTCAATGCGGCGCGAATCAGCCACCAGTGCACCGATAGCGCGACAGATGGCTGCGCGGGCTTCACTGGTGCGGCCTTCGAGACGCAAGCCGCCTGAGAGAGCCACCAGCAACTTGCGCACGTCGTACTTAGTGGCACCGGGATTGAGCTTCTCCAGTGCCTGAGCCGCCAGTTCGACGAGCTGGTTGGTCTTGGACTTGGCGCTCTCCGGGTTCTTGTCCCAGAAACTCTGCAGTACCGCCTTGATGGCCGCCGGATCGGTCCCGTACTCGGGCGAATAGGAAAAGAAGCTCTGATCCGTCAGCGTTTCGGAAGCCCGTGCCATGACCGGCCCCAAGGTGGACTTGCGCTCGACGATTTCCGCCTGCTTGCAGGCCAGCATGATCGGGATCATCCTGGTGCGAACGTCCGCCGCCAGGAGGTCAAAGATCGTCTCGAGCCGGGTGTTCATTCCGCGCTCGAAGGAGTCCTTCTGGGGCTCCCAGTAGTACGTCGGCGAAAGGGCCAAGTCGCCCTGAATGATGATGGCATCTACCAGGGGCTGCAGCGTAGCCGTACGTGCGCCGTCTTCCAGCGTGCGAACACCGATGCCATTGACGCCCATGCTTTCAAGGTCGGCCAACAGGCGATTACGCAGGGCCTCATCCTCGGCAATGACCAGGACACTGCGCGCGGCCGTTTCCTGCAAAGCCATGGTCATGACCTGTTCGACAATGGCGTTGTTGCCGAAATCCTTCTCGCGGGCCAAGCGGGTCAGAGCACGAGCCGCCGCATAGCGCACCCGGCGATCGGGATCGGTCAGGGCGCGAACCAGGGGGGCCGCCGTGTTGGTGCCGATGTTGGCCACCACATCCTGTTCCGCCAGCGCGTCACAGAGACCGACAGACACTTCGGGGTAGCCATCGGCCAGACTGCGCTCCAGCGCCAGATAGAGGCGGGTGGTGCCCGTGGATGCCGCGAGGCCCAAGCCGCGCGAGGTGGGCAGCATGCCGCGCACACCGATCGTGTTGATGATGAAAGCGCGCTCAGCCTGGTCCTGGCTGCTGTAGCGGGCCTTGGCCTCAATGAACATGTGCATGCGGATGCACGAGAGCAGGGCTTCCGTGGAACGCACGAAAGCGTCGTTCTGGGCGTTTCCGCCCGCGGCCGTCAGGCCCAGCTCGAAGGCCTGCAGAGCCGACTCCTCGGCCAGCACATCAGCGTAGGCCCAAAGCGGAACTTCCTGGCCCAGGAGCTTGCGCTCGCCGGCAGCTTCCACCCACTTCCAGACGGTGTAGGTGCGGTCCGTACCGTGCAGGAGCACAGGCAACTGACCCGCGTAAGTCGTGCCGACCAGGCGGTTCTTGTAAAAGCCGCCCGCAGCGTTGTTGCGGTAATAGCTCTCGGCCTGGAAGAACCACAGCTCACGGGCCGACTCAATCTTGCGTTCCTGCTCAGGCATCATGGCGCGCAGCTTGGAAACACCCAAGCCGCAGGCCTGCACCACCTGGCTTTCCTCGCCGCGCAACTGGAAGTGCTTGGCCAGCACGGGCAATGCCCGGGGATCGGAGAGGTCGGAAAGGGCCAAAGCCGCCGTCTGTCGCACCAGGGCGTTCTCACTCTGCATGCACTGAATGATGGCGTTGACGGCCTGAGCGCCCAGCGTGGCAAGCAGCGAGCGGGAACGGTAGCGGAAGCTCTGATTCTCGCTGCCCATGTACTTCTCGGCGATCTCGGGCACTGCGAAGTCGCCAAAACGATCCCTGATCTGTGCCGCGCGCTCAAGATTGCGCACGTCATTGGCATCGTTCATGTAGTCAGCCACGAGCGCGCTGATCTGCTCGGCGTTGTTCTCGCGGGAGGGATACCCGGCCTTCTTGCGGCCCGCCAGAACCCACTTGCCGAATCGCGAATAACGGCCGGAGAGGCCCGCGTCGGCAATGTTGTTGTTTACGAAATCCAAGGCCAACTGTTCGTTGATCTCGTCGCGCAGCATGCGCGCCTGTTCGTCAGTCGGATTCTGGGCCAGGGCCTCATCGAACTTGGAGATCGCACCCCGGTAGTCGCCGCGCTTGTAGAGCTTGAGGCCCTCTCGCGTCTTTTCAAGAACGGGGTCACCCGCCTGGGCCAGTGTCGGCTCGGAGGACGGCATCAGCACAAAGGCGGCAACAACAGAAACGCTCAGCGTGGCAATGACGACCACGCGACGCAGAATGCTCTGCAGCATCGGGAAAGCACTCCTTCGGGGGGAGCCGAGGTTTGTGGCTTGGGCGCAATGCTAACGGGGGCGGGAAATGAGTCAAGCGCCTGCGCAATCAGCGTTTGGACCATGACCCGCGCATGACGGCCCCGAGTTGTATAGACACATTTACATAGACAATCAAATCTATAAACTGTACAAACCTGGGCGGAGGCACCCGTGGCCGGCGTCGAATCTCAGGCAACCTTTCACGAACTACTTGCTCAGTACGACCTCGCCTTGGCCAGGCTGGGGCAGTCCCATGATGAATTGCTGGCCCGCGTTTCGGAGTTGCAGTCTGAGGTCGCCCGCAAGAACGACCTGCTGGCCCACAAAGAACGTCTGGCGGCACTGGGCGAAGTTGCAGCCGGCGTGGCTCACGAGATCCGCAATCCTCTGGGCGGCATCCGGCTCTACCTCGATCTGCTTGACCGGGGCGGGCTCAGCGCCGATGGCGTCGCTACGGTTGAGAAGATTCGCCGTGTGGTCTCGCGGCTTGATCGCGTAGTGCGCGACGTTCTGCTGCACAGCCGCGAGTTGCAGGTCCAGGCCAGAAGCGTATCGCTGTGCAGCGTCATCATGGATGCCGTGAACTGTGCCACGCAGGAGTTGGGCGATGGCGGTATCACACTCGAAGTTGAGGTTGATGAAGGCCAGGCGCTGCTGGATCCGGACCTGACCGCACGACTGGTGCTGAATCTTCTGGCCAACGCTGTGCAGGCCATGCCCGATGGCGGCACGCTGCGCGTCCTGGGCCGCCTCACCACCGAGTCCTGCATCATTACAGTAGAAGACGAAGGGCCGGGCATCGCCCCGGAGCGTCTGGGTTCGCTTTTCTCACCCTTTTTCACCACAAAGGCTGGCGGCACGGGGCTGGGGCTTTCGCTGTGCCGCAAGATCGCGCATGCCCAAGGGGGCTCCATTGAAGCCCAGAACCGGCCGCAGGGTGGCGCTCGCTTCGTCTGCCGCTTACCCCGCGTCAGAACTTAAGAACACCCGACATCCACAGCAGGCCCGCAATGCCCACCAGGGCCAGCACCAGCACGATCAGGACAAGCACCAGTTGACCGCTGCTTTTAGCCGGGGCAGGGTCTGCCTTGCGCCAGTCATCGTGGGATGCGAATAGCCCGGCGTTGTCGCTCTTGTTCTCGGAGTCGGGAAGCTGAGGAAGCTCCTGTGTAGAGCTGGGCACGGTCTTCTCACTGGCCTCGGCTCCCTTGACGACGAACTGGAACACCTGCTCGCCAATGGCTACCTGGTAGCCATGTGCCAGGGCGGTCTCGGAGGTGATGCGCTGTCCATTGACCTTGGTGCCATTGATGCTGCCTGCGTCAGTGATGAACCACTTGCTGCCCGCGCGGGAAATGATGGCGTGGCTCGAAGATGCCTTGGTGTCATCGCGCAGGACGATGGCATTGTCCGCACCACGCCCGATGCTGGTCACGTCCTTCTTCAATGTAGTGACCCGATCCGAAAAGTTGCCGGAAACCAGCACCAGCGCGGCCTGGGGTTCCTCCGCAACTACCGGCGCGGCGTTGTACATCGTAGCCACGCCAAGCATGAGTTCGGTGGCCGTGGGCCCGCCGGTCAGTTCCAGCACGATGTTCTGCTTGCCCACGGTGATGACATCGCCGGGGTGCACCACGGCCTGGCTGACGCGGCGACCATTGATGAAGGTACCGGAGGTGCTCTTCAAATCCTCCAATGTCCATGACTCTTCGTCCCGGGGTGAAAGCCGGCAATGGCTGGCGCTGACGGTAGCATCGGCGACCAGCACATCGGCCGGCGCCTTGCGCCCGATGATGACCGGCCCCGCAATGGCACGCGGCGCCAAGTCGGACTTCTGGAATACGAGCCTGAACATGGAACGAGATATTCGAATGGACAGCCCCCGTTGGCAACCATCATTTGCCCCAACCCCCACCGCTTGGCATTGGCAAATGCGCCCGGGTTTTGGCTAAGTTGCCGCCATGGCACGCGGCGAAGACTCTCCCGCCATGAAGCACTTCCGTGAGCTGAAGGAAGCTCACGGTAACGCCGTGCTCCTCTACCAGATTGGCGACTTCTTCGAGACCTTCTTCGACGACGCCAAGGAAATCGCCCGCGTCCTTGGCATCACCTTGACTTCGCGGGGAGAACAGCTCGATGGTCAGGCCATTCCCATGGCCGGCTTTCCGCTTCGAGCCCTGGATCAACACCTGCCGCGCCTGCTGGAAGCCGGGCTGCGCGTGGTGGTTTGCGAGCAGACGGAAGACAGCGCACTGGCCAAGGGTCTGGTCAAGCGCGAGGTCACGCGGGTAATCACGCCCGGCACGGTGACGGAGGATTCGCTGCTCGATGCGCGCAAGGCCAACATCATTGCGGCCTGGATTGCGTCAGGCAACTCGGGCGGCCTGGCCTGGGCCGAGCTGGCCACGGGCCGTTTTCTCTGCACGACGTTATCCCGCCAAGATTTGCCCTCGGCGCTGGCCCGGCTGGAGCCTGCAGAGCTTCTGCTCACCGAGGCCTACTGGTCTCGGGAGCGCGACGAACTCAATGCCCTGCGCGCTCTGACCTCCGCGGCACTGACCGCCGTGCCCGACTTCAGCTTCGACGAAATCCGGGCCATCAGTGCCCTCAAGGCCCACTTCGGAGTGCAGACGCTGGCCGGCTTCGGATTTGAAAACTCCAGCGGAATTGAACTGGCAGCCGCCGGAGCCCTGCTCAGTTACCTGCAGGAGAACCAGCGCGGCAAGCTTGCGCACCTTCGCAACCTCGAACGCTTTGAGCCCTCCAGCGTCATGGCTTTGGACCGCGCGACGCTGGACGCCCTGGAGGTCGTGGCGACCCTGCGCGGACGCGAGCGGCGAGGCTCCCTGCTGGATTGTATCGACGAAACCTGCACCAGCATGGGCGCCCGCGAGCTGCGCTCGTGGCTGGTCAACCCGCAGACTGAACTCCGCCATGTCAGCGCGCGCCATGCCGCCGTCGAAGAACTGGTCCGCACGCCGCGGCGGCTCAAATTGGTGCGCGACGCCCTCGACGGCCTGCCGGATATCGAGCGCCTCGCGGGCAAGGTGGGCGCAGCCCGGGCGCTGCCCCGCGATCTGGCAGCGCTGCGCGAGGCCCTCACGCGGCTGCCGCTGATCAGGAACGCCGCCGCCGGGGCCGAGAGTTCGCTGCTTGCCTACGCGGGCGACACCCTGGACACCCTGGACGATTTGCGCGGCCTGCTCGCAGCGCACCTGGCAGACGACCCGCCCCAGACGGTGCGCGACGGCGGAGCCATTCGCGAAGGCGTCAGTGCGGAGCTGGATGAGCTGCGCGCCCTGGGCCGTGACGGCAAGGCCTTCATCGCCAGCTTTCAGGAGGAGGAGGCCCGGCGCAGCGGCATTGGGTCGCTGAAGGTCGGCTATAACTCGGTGTTCGGCTACTATATTGAGGTTACGCACGCCCAGTCCGCAAAGATACCTGCCAACTACATCCGCAAGCAGACACTTAAAGGCGCCGAGCGCTACATCACGCCCGAACTCAAGGACTACGAGTCCAAGATCCTCAACGCCGAGCGCCGCATCCAGTCCCTCGAGGCAGAGCTATTTGCGCGCCTGCGCGAACAGGCCGCCGGCCACTGCGCGAGGCTGACCGCCAGCGCCCGCCTGATTGCCATGCTTGACGCCCTGGCCGGCTTCGCGCAGGTGGCGCACACGCGCGGCTGGGTGCGCCCACACATGGACGAAAGCCGCGAGCTCAGACTGGTGGATGCGCGGCACCCGCTGCTGGAGCGCGCGCTTGATCCCGGCAAAGTCGTTCCCAACGACTGTGACCTGGGCGATGACCGCCCCATGGCCATCGTCACGGGACCCAACATGGCCGGCAAAAGCACTTACGTGCGCACTGTGGCCCTGTGCGTGCTGCTGGCGCAGGCCGGCAGCTTTGTTCCCGCGCGGGAAGCGCGCCTGGGGCTGTGCGACCGGGTATTCACCCGCCTGGGAAGCGCCGACGACATTGGTCGTGGCGCCAGCACCTTCATGGTGGAAATGGCCGAGACGGCCAACATTCTCAACCACGCCACCGCTCGCAGCCTGATCGTGCTGGACGAAGTCGGACGCGGAACCAGCACCTACGACGGCGTGTCTTTGGCCTGGGCCATCTCCGAGTACATTCTGGGTGAGTTGGGGGCGCGCACGGTTTTCGCCACCCACTACCATGAGCTGACGCAGCTGGCCCACAAGTTCACCGGTGCCAGAAACCTGAATGTGGCCGTGCGCGAATGGAACGACGAACTCATCTTCCTTCACAAGATCGTCGAAGGCGGCGCGGACAGAAGCTACGGAATTCATGTGGCCAAGCTGGCGGGCATCCCCCACGCCGTCGTCCAGCGCGGCCGCGAAATCCTCGCCAAGCTCGAGGCCGACAGCCCCTCCCTGGCCGGCGGTCAGGCAAGCCACACCCCACCGCGCGACAACCGCGAGGCGCCCTTGCTCAGGCGGCCCAAAGCCGTGCAGCTCAGCCTGTTCACAATCAATGAAAATGCTGCCATCCGCGCCCTGCGCAGCCTTGACCTGTCAAGCATGACCCCTGAGCAGGCTCTGGCGGAACTGCTGCGCCTGCAGAAGCTGGCGCGCGAGTGAACTCAGGCTGCGACCGTGGCGAGATAGGTCCGAGGGTAGCGGCGTGAGAACGCCGCCAGCACTTCGGCTTCGTAACCGTGGTCAAAGCCCATGTTGAACAAAAGCAGTCCGCCCACCCAGGCACAATCGGTGGCGCTTTCGCGTGAGAGGATCTCGGCAAAGAATCCGTCTCCTACCAAGTCCAGCAGCTCGTGCAGAAACCAGGCGTGTCCTTCGGCCGCCGAGGCGTCACAACGCAGCCGCAGGAGTTCGCCCAGGGCCTGGTCATCCCGGGTACTGGCACGGCGATACAACGCGCGATAGTCCATGCCGCGCGCGGCGGCCAGCCGCAGGATGTCCTCGGCCTGCCACTCATCGCCTTCGGGCAGCCTGAGATCAACAGCGTGAAGCTGGGCGCTGTCCACCGGCAGGCGCGGCACCGCCGCCACTTCGAACATGTCGGACTGGTAGCGGGCCAAACGTGCGCTGACTTCGGTGGCGTTCATGACAGCTCAGACCGGTCCCAACGTCCCGCTGCGACTCAGCGAGGCCATCTGGGACCATCGGCAATTGGACGCACTGAACTGAACTTCTGCCGCAAATGACGCTGTAATGAAGAGATGCGCTTACGCGTCCGCGACATCGTCTTGGCGCCCCACCCTGCCGGGGAGCTGGCATCACGCACTCCCTGGGTTACTCCCTGGGAGCGCGAGGGCGCAGAAGGCTTGTTCATCTCCGAGCACTGCGGTAGGCACCTTGTCGCGCCGGTGCTTGGCACGGAAGCAGTCGAAACGCCGACTTCCTACTCAATGGAGCTTGAGCACGTCACGCTGACCAGCCACGAAAAAAGGTGGCCGCGCTGCGCCAGTTGTTACCATTCTTAAATGACTGGAACGCTGCTCCAGACAAACGCGCCGATTGCCACGCTGCGCACTATCTGCCTGCAAGTAGCGACTTCTCGCAAGCTTCAAGCAGCGGAAGTCGATTCGCAATCCGTGCATCTACGGCGTGGAAATCCGTTCTTCAGTTGGCTTTGCACATGGTTGCCGTACGGAGATTTTACGTTGACCTTTGCCGTGCCGGACAAGCAGGCCAGTAACGTCCTGTTCCAGTACGAGTTTCCGTGGTGGTCTTGGCAGCCCTTTGGACGTGACCACCCGGGCATGAGATCGTTGTTCGCACACTTGACTGGCGACATCGAGCGGGCGCTTGCATCACAGTTTGGGCAGGTGCGCGTTTCTACTGTACCGGTCAACTTCATTCCCGCGGTGGCCCAGCCTGGCGAAGTTGCGGATGGCTTTAGAGCTCAGGCGCAATGGCCTCTAGCCGGACTTTCTCCAGTTGCCTGTGTGGCGGCGTCGTATGCAGATGCTGCAGACCTCGAGTTCTCCGATGCGCGTCAAACTCTGCACGCTCGATCAGGCTCCGCAACCCGGTAAGGGCGCGGCCGTGCGCAGCGAAGACGGCCGCCATTGGGCACTGTTCAACGTGGACGGCACGTTTCATCTCTGCGAGGACCGCTGCCCGCACATGGACTGCCCCATCCATGATGGGATAGTTCATCGCGGCGTGGTTACCTGCATGTGGCACCAGTGGCAATTCGACCTGGCAACCGGCGAGTGCCTGCTCAGCGAGCACATCAGGCTGACGAAACATCCCACGAGCATTGATAATGGCATAATCTACGCCAATCTTCCGTAGGACGCGCTTTGAGCAACCCGGCCGGCAAATCCTTGGGGCGGTGGCGCTGCACCCGCATGCGCCTTCAACATAAATTCCATCTGCCCAGACTGGTTCAGTGTGTTTGAAGTGGGCGCTCACGCCTCGCCTTTGAGCGTCCCGCAGAAGCCTCGTCCAACAGTCGCTTCACGCCAGCACGGGCCTTGTCGAGCACCCCGGGCTCTTGCGTGACGATCCACTCGAAATTGACCAGAAAGAGCATGGCCATGATCTCGAACACAAGCTGGGCACGATCAACGCTTGCGGCGATCTCACCGGCTTCGCGGGCCTGCTCCAGCGCTTTGGCAAACTCGCCGGCCCAGGATTGCTGCACGCCGACGATTTTGTCGCGTGGGCGGCCGGGACGCGCGGCCAGCTGCGCCGCGACCGTGGCGAAAAAGCAACCGGCTGGAAACACGCGGCGCAGCAGATGGCCCAAGAACGCCTCCACGAGCGCATTCACGCGCGCCAGCCCGGGGCGGGATTTCTGCGCGGGCTCAAGCACGTCGGCATTGAAGATGGCAATGGCTGCCTCAATTGTCGCGAGCTGCAGTTCTTCCTTGGATTTGAAGTGGGCGTAAAGGCCGCTCTTGCTCATGCCGATGTGCTCGGCGAGTTCACCAATCGAGAGACCTTCCAAGCCGTGCGTCGTGGCCAGCTTGCAAGCCGCGTCGAGGATGGCGTGGCGGCTGGCGAGGCCGTCGGCGCGGGGCTTTCTGCTGTGGCCGGCATCTTTTTCTGCATTCATGTTGACATCATAGCACGACCGGTTGTACTATTCAACGAACGAACGGTCGTACTATTTAGCAAACCTTTTTGGAGAACCAGACGTGACTCAGATTCTTGCTCCCGCATCCGTCGACTTCGCCGCCGTCAAGCAACGCCAGCAGGCCACCTGGGCCAGCGGCGATTTTTCTGTCGTTGGCGCGCGCATCGTTTTCCAGGCCGAACTCCTTGTGGAAACCGCCGACCTGCAGGCCGGCTGGCGCGTCCTTGACGTCGCTACCGGCAGCGGCAATGCGGCGCTTGCCGCCGCGCGGCGCGGCTGCCAGGCCGTGGGCATTGACTACGTGCCGGCGCTGCTCGAACGCGGGCGCATCCGCGCCGCCGCCGAGCATCTTTCCGCCGAGTTCCTTACCGGCGATGCGGAGGACCTGCCCTTTCCCGATGCTTCCTTTGATGCCGTGACCTCGATTTATGGCGCCATGTTCGCCCCTGACCACGAGCGCACCGCCGCCGAAATGGCCCGCGTGTGTCGCCCGGGCGGGCGCATCGCGCTGGCCTGCTGGACTCCCGGCGGTTTCATTGGCGAGACCTTCAAGCTTTTCTCGCGCTACATACCGCCCGTGGCGGGCCTGCAGCCTCCTGTGCGCTGGGGCGAAGAGGCGCATCAGCGCAAGCTCTTTGGCGCCAACGCGGCTTCGATTGCCGTTTATCCCCGCACGGCCATCTTCCGCTTCCCCTCGGCCGAGGAGAACGTGGCATTCTTCCGCACGTGGTATGGCCCGACGCTGAAGGCCTTTGAATCCCTGGATGCCGTGCGCCGCGAGGCGCTTTCAAGAGAGCTCGCCGACCTCGCTCGGCGCTTTGATCGCAATGGCGGCCGGGGGCCGATTGCCATTGCCGCCGATTACATCGAGACGGTGATTACAAGGGCTTGATATGAACTTCGCGCGTCGTGTGTTCACTATCGCAGGTGTTTACGGGCTGATCGTTCTGCTGCCGCTCTATGCGCTGGAGAACAAGATCGGCCAGGACACCCCACCGGCAATCACGCACCCCGAGTATTTCTATGGGTTCATCGGCGTGGCGGTGGCCTGGCAGGTCGCGTTCCTGATCATCGGGCGCGACCCCGCCCGGCACCGGCCGCTGATGATCGCGGCGATAATCGAGAAAGCCACTTTCGTGATTGCCGTTGCGGTGCTGTTTTCGCTGGGAAGAGTGGGAGTGCCGAACCTGGTTGTCGGCGGCGCGGACTTGCTGCTCGGCATTCTCTTTGGCGCCGCATACCTGAAGACAGGACCGGGGAAAACGGGTGCCATGGGCCCCTTTGGACAGGCGTGACTCCGCTTGTGGGCCGCTAGCGTAGCCCGTTTTGCTGTTCACGCCAATCTGAAGTAAAGGAGCTGACTTCAGGGTTACGTCACGCCGGCAACGGCAGGTCGCGCACGCATTGAGAAACGCAGGGCCCGTGACTGGCTTTATTCGGGCCGGTTTCCTTGTATCTTCGCGGCCCTGACAACCGGAGTGAGCCCATGCCAGTCGTTGACATGTTGATGCCCAAGATGGGCGAGTCGATCGCTGAAGCCACCATCGTGACGTGGCGCAAGAAGCCCGGCGACACCGTAAAGAAGGACGAGATCATCCTCGAAATTTCCACCGACAAAGTGGACAGCGAAGTTCCCGCCCCCACGTCCGGTGTTCTAACGGACATTCTCTTTGAAAAGGACGCGACCGTCGAAGTGGGCAAGGTCATTGCCCGCATCGACACTGACGGCAAAGGCGGCGGCGTCTCTGCGTCCGCGCCGGCCGCGGCCGCCGCGCCCGCTGCTGCCCCTGCGCCGGTCGCGTCACACGTTGCCGCACCTGCACCGGCCAAGGCACCCCTGGCCGTGACGGCGGGGGGCTCCACGCCTGTGCCCCGTCACGACGGCAAGAACTTCTATTCCCCTGTGGTCAGGGCCATGGCCAAGGAGCACGGCATCGCACTTGAGGAGATCAGCCAGCTTGAAGGCAGCGGCAAGGACGGCCGCATCAACAAGTATGATCTCGAGGCCTACCTTGCCCAGCGCAAGGCCGCCCCTGCCCCGGATGTCCGCAAAGCCGCGGTACCCGTTTCCGCGGCCGGTGCAGCACCGGCGCCCGTTGGAGCGGCGCCCGCCTCCACGCCCCGCGATGCCTTTGGCCCCAAGCGCACGCTTGAACAACTCGGCCTTGACCCCAAGCGCGTTGAGGTGGTCAAGATGGGCACGGTGCGCAAGGCCATCGTCAAAGCCATGCGCAACACGCTTGATACCGCCGCGCACGTCAGCCAGGTGCACGAAGTTGACCTCACGAACATCGTCAAGTTCCGCGAGGCGATCAAGAAGCGCTTCTTGGCCGACTACGGCTTCAATCTGACCTACACAAGCTTTTTCATCTGGGCCGCGTGCCGCGCGCTGGAGGCGTTCCCCATGGTGAACTCGATGATCAACGGCGACGAGATCATCGTGAAGAAGTTCGTGAACTTCGGATTTGCCGTGGCCCTGGACAACGGCGATTTGATCGTGCCCAACATCAAGAACGCGCAGGATCTGAATCTCGTCGGCATAGCACGCGCCGTAGATGACCTCGGCAAGCGCGCCAAGGAGGGCGGCCTGACGCCCAACGACACCAGTGGCGGCACGTTCACGCTCACGAATGTGGGCGGCTTTGGCCCCATCATGGGCATGCCGCTGATCAACCAGCCCGAAGTCGGCATCATGGGCGCCGGCAAGATCGTCAAGCGCCCGGTCATGGTCACTGAGGATCTCTGGGGCTTCCGCGACATGGTGTACCTGTCGCTTTCCTTCGACCACCGCATCGTCGACGGCGCGCTCGCCGGCCGCTTCATGATGCGCGTCGAGAACGAGCTCCAGAACTTCGATACCAAGAGTACGGGCCTGGAGCGGCGCGGCTAAGCACTCCGCCCGCTCGGGAGACTGACATGAGCCAGCACATAGCAACGATTCAGGCCATCTATGCGGCCTTTGCTAAGGGCGACGTGCCTTCAATTCTTGCCCACCTCGCGGAAGACGTGCAGTGGGAATGGGGTTGGGCGCAGGATTCCGGTATCCCCTGGTACAAACCGGGCAAGGGAAGGAAGCATGTGGAGGGCTTCTTCGGCGCCCTTCGACAGGTAGAAATCAAGAAGTTCCAGCCCCTGGCCCTGCTCGGAGACAATCAGTGGGTGGCAGTGCCGATTGACCTCGAGGCCAAGGTCGTTGCCACCGGCAGGACGGTCAAGGAAGTCGAGATGCACCTCTGGGGTTTCAACGAGGCCGGCAAGGTCAACAAGTTCCGCCACTACGTTGACAGCCTAGCTCACTTCAAGGCGTTCAAGGGCCAATAGGCCTCTTGGGGCGCAGGCTCCGGCGGGTAACGATGCAAACAGCCCCACTCAGGCGTGGCAAAACCAACCTTGGCCCTCGGCCGCCGTGGCTGCGCGTGACGACACCCACTCACGGGCGCGTGGCTGAGCTTGACGCGATCGTTGAGCGCGAGAAGCTGCACACGGTTTGCGAAAGCGCCGCTTGTCCTAATCGGGGCGAGTGCTGGTCGCTGGGTACCGCCACCTTCATGATTCTTGGCAACGTTTGCACGCGCTCGTGCGGCTTCTGCAATGTGCTTTCGGGGCGGCCCAGCGAGCTAGACCTTGATGAACCACGTCGCGTGGCCGCTGCCGTGGCCGCCATGAAACTCAAGTTTGCCGTGATCACGAGCGTCAATCGCGACGACCTGGCCGATGGCGGCGCCAGCCTGTGGGTGGCCACGATTCGCGCAATCCGCGAGAGCTGCCCCGCAACCGGCATCGAAGTGCTCATCCCCGACTTCCAGGGCAACGAAGCCGCGCTGGATATGGTGTTCCGCGCGCGGCCCGACGTGCTCAATCACAACGTTGAAACGGTGCCGCGGCTCTATGTGCCCGTGCGCCCGCAAGCGAATTTTGGGCAGTCATTGCGTGTGATCGCGCGCGCCAGGCAGGCGGGTTTGATAACCAAGAGCGGTATGATGCTGGGCCTGGGTGAAGAAATGGCCGAAGTGCGCGAGGCAATCAAGCAATTGCGCGAGGCCGGCTGCGACATTCTCACGCTCGGCCAATACCTCCAGCCCGCGCCCGAGAATTTGCAGGTTGCGCGCTACGTGCACCCGGATGAATTCGCGGAGCTCAAAGCTTTTGCGCTCGCGCTCGGCTTTGCCAAGGTCGATTCCGGGCCCCTCGTGCGCAGCAGCTATCACGCAGAAGATGTGCTTCGTTAGAACTTGGGTTCACGAGCCTGCGCAATCCATTCCTTGCATTGCTTCTCTAAGCCCATGGCCCTCGCCAATGGCAGCCAGGGGTGAGCCCTTAGGGGCTCTTTGCGGACGTGGGCTTCAATTAGAGCTGCCGCTTGGGGGCTTTGACCTGACACATGGAGAATCGCCGCACGCAGAACCGGCCGCTGCGCCAGCAGAGTCTCCGACAGACGCATGCAATCAGCGTGGTCGTCAATCCAGCGCAGGCCGCGTTCCTTCACGAGGGCCGAGACTTCCTCAGCGACCGCGACCTCGTCACGACCTGGACCCAGTTCCCACCAACGATCGCCGGGCGGGTCAAGCAACATGCCCCCGCGCTCGCGAACGTGGCACTCCGCTTCATCGGGAGAATCGCAAACTGCGGCTCCCAGCACTTTCGCAAGTTCCGGGAAATAGACGCCGAAGTTGAGGGTGAAAGACCCGGAATCGCCCTCATTCCATTTGTTGCCCTGCAAGTTGACGACCCCAATGACCGATGGCTGCCGACGCCAGAAGTTCCGCGCTTTGCGCGAGAAGCCCAAGGGCTCCAGCATGGGCACAAGCGCGCTCTTGATCAGTTTGTCGATCCGTCTGGCAATTGCGGCCATGATTCCCTCCCCAGGGGCGTTGCGATTGCAACGGATGGGTTCTAAGAACGAGCGGCGCTTTGCGCGACGAGGAACCCATGCCCACTGTGACCATCGTTGATCGCAACCGCGTAGTCGAAGTTCCCGCCGGCTGTTCAATCCTGGAGGCGCTGGAGATGGCGGGCGTGAACATCATGCATGCCTGCGGCGGCAACTGCATCTGCGGTACCTGCAATGTCGAGGTGCTCGCAGGCCGGGCGCACCTTGCACCGCCCGCCGAAGCCGAGCGGCTGATTCTCAAGAAGCTCAAGCGGCAGGGCCCCGGAGTACGTCTGACCTGCCAGGCCCATCCGACCGGCGACGTGACGATCAAGATCGGGCTTTAAGGAACAGTCCCGACCCTTTTCCGGCCACGGCAGAGTTCACTATGTTGGACTCACCCACTTTGACAGCAGCGCGGCCGCGGGAAAGCACAGCATCGCACCGGCGCCCCAGGCCGGATCCTGGGGCAACAGGGCCAGGGCAAAGGCTGCCATCATCAGGCATTCCCCGCGGATTCCCAGCCCGACACAGCGGCCCAGATTACGCGGTGTTGGCTCCTGACGCGCCCGCAACAGCGCATAGGACAGCCAGAGGTACAACGTCGCCGCGATGACCATCGGCAGAAGGTCTTCGATCAGGGGGTGTCCGCGATCGCCCTGCGCGAGGGACCAAAGCGGCACGGCAAAGATGACCGGCAGCAGCGCGGCTTGCACAAGCGCCAGCGCGCGCCTGCCCCCGCCACTGTCTTCGAAGAGCGACACCAGGGTCACCAGCAAGAAATAGGCAAACACGGTCGTGAACACGATGGAAACAGCGCCAAAGGGCGCGCCCTGTCCGCCCGACAACGCGTAGAGCGGCAACAGCACATGCAGGCCGCGAGCAAACGCCAGAGTCGCCACGCCCAGCAAGGCCGCAGGCGCGCTGAGTCTGACCTGGCCGCGTTCAACTTTCCCCAGGGCCAGCGCATTGTAGGCGACCGTGGCGAGGGCCAGCACGAGGGCCAAAACCGCGCAGCCTGCGAAAACGGAGGCCCCCAGGCCCATGGCATAAAGCAGACTGGTCAGCAACGCCGCAACCTCGACTGAGATGGCGCCGGTGACGATGGGACGCGGCTTGTTCAATGCGGCGTCTTTGTGACGGTGAAGCAGGTCGTTGAGACCCATGCCGCCGAGGTATATTCCCACGCTGGTGAGCACCAGCCAGGGCAGCTTCTCCCGCGCAAAGTGAGCATGCGGTACCCAGGGCAGAGCGGCCAGCGCCAGGGCGCTGCCGCCCAGCACATCGGCCAGCGCTGAAGGCAGCGCGGAGATTCGCAATAATTTGAAGGCGCCCTTGAGCACGGCGGAAGTCTAGCGCCCGGCACGGAAGGGCGCGAAACCAAAGCCACGCACCCATCACGGGCCGGACACGCCGTTGGAAGGACGCCGCTTGCGAGTGGGCCGACCAGCCTCAATGGGACCCGACTTGCTTCGCCCGCCGACTTCGAGCACCGGAATGACCCTGGCGCTGCCGCGATGAACCACGGGAAGCTCGCTCACGTAGCCCGAGCATCCAGCGTATTCGCCCCGAACAGCGAAAGCTGAAAGCAGGCGATAGCCTCGGCGGCCCGCAGGCACGCCGGCCTCGACAAACTCCTGAACGATATCCCCTCTGCGCAGGCCTTCATCCAGGCGCGCCAGCCACTGTTCGCGCGTGACCATGACACCCGGCGTCACCTCACTGCCGCCCATGGAGTTGCCCGCCTTGAGCACAAAGCGCTCCGGGCGGTCAGCGACGTAGGAAAGCAGGTCAATGTCGTTGCCGTGGAAATCCGTACGGCGCGGCGAGAGTTTGCGCGTCCAGGGCAGCACGCGGGCCTTAATCTCGCAGTCCATGGGGCTGAAGAATCCGTCAAAGTCGCGCGTCGTCAGAACCTCCATGGCCAGAGGGGAACTTGCCGGCCGCACGCGCAGTGGATTGACGAGCACCGCCGCGCGCTGGGCGACAGCATCGAGGAACTCGGAAAGCAGCACTTTGCGAACAGCAATGTCCTGGACGGTCACCGACCGATAAATCAGGTCAAATCGCGTCCTGCCGCGCCGCAGCAGATTTGAGTCACGGTCGAACACGAATTCGCGCGGGTCTACACGCTCGGCCAGATACCCGCGCTGGCGCAACTCCGCGAGCAGACTCTCTTGGGCAGGGCGGGCGTCGGTCTCGCGCCAGTCAATGATGGCGATATTGGGGCGAAAGCCCTGCGTGCCGCGCTCCGCCCAGACGGCCAGAAACAGGTCCGCCAGCAGTTCCGGGCCGGGCGCGCTGGCCTGCGCGCGGCCAATCGCAGTGCCGCGGGTGCGGCTGTGGGCCAGGAACTGGCGCTGAAGCTGGGAAGCCAGCAGGGCGCCCCTGGGGGCATCGAGCCCGGCATCCACCAGCCGCGGGCCTCCGGCCATGGGCAGGAAGTCAAGGCGCGCGAACTCCAGGCTCAGGCGGCAATCGGGTTCAAGCCGTAGCAGTTCTTCGTGATGGCTCGAAATATCGAGCTGGCGCAGGAAAGCCGCGTTGGCCAGGGCCATGCGGTTGATCTGCTCGAACATGCCGCACAGAGCGCGAACCGTGCGCGTCAACTCGCGCACCAGCACCGGCTCAATGACCAGAGGTTCGACTGAGATGGCAGGCGGAACCGGCCTGCCGTAACCGGCCTTGGCCAGCGCAAGCGCAAGATCGTGCTCAACTTCAGCAGCGGCATCAGGGGTCACCTGCTGCTGCCACGCCTCGGAAATGGCGTCAGCCTTGTCGACCCTGGCCGTCGTGACCAAACGCTCGCCCGGCGCTGTCATGCGCTTTTCCCCAAGCCAAGTTTACGCCACCGCATCATACCCTATAGTCGTTTCAAGGTTGCACGAAAGAATGGGGTGGATCGTGAAGAATTTTCTCGCGCTCATGTTTTTGTTTGCGTTTTTTCACGGCGTGAGTGCGCAGGATAGTGCGCCCGCTCCCGAAAAACCCACGGCCGAAACACCTGCTTCCAAGTCAACCTCCAGCTACGGCGACCCCGTAACCATGGAGGTTCCACGCTCGGTCAAAGAGGCCATCCGCGATCAGGGGGTCGCCATCACGCGCCTGTCCCTGGAGTTCGAGAAACGCGAGGCCAAGGACGGCATCTCCCTCGAGTACGAGGGCATGCGTACCGAAAGCCCCGTCATCTTCGCCGCGTTCATTGGCGAAAAGTGCGACCAGGAACTCTCCTACAAAGACTGGCTCGCACGTATCTGGCGCGGGATCGACCTTGCGTTCATCGTCAAGACCATGCCGCAGAAGCTGCCGGGTCTGAGCGTGGCCATCGAGCACCTGCACATGAAGGGAGAGGTTGAGACGCTGCAGTCCACGTTCAAGGCCACCGACGCCAAGGTGGGAGAACCCTACTCCGTAAGGCTCCGCGGGGTGAAGCCCGGAATCAACCGTTACCGGCTGGTCGTGAGCTACAAGAACGACAAGGGCGAAATCACCAGCGCCCATGGCTTCTCGCACTGGCTCGTCGTCCAGGCGCCCCCGATGTTCGAGTTCAGCACCGAGCCTTCGTGCGTGGCCACTTACACTTCCGCCGGTGCATCAACCGTGATTCGCTCTGAAACCACCCTCACCTCCAGCTTCATGCTTCACGGCGGCCTATCACTCAATGACTGCGAACTGCGCGTCATCCGGCGCGGCAAGCGCGAGGTAAGGCTTGAGTCTCTCGCACCGGAAGTGCGGCGCGTCGTGGGCAGCGACACGCAGCCTTCAGGCTGGGAGGAAGTGGGGCGTTGCCGACTGGGAGCGTCCAGCGCGGACTGGATCGTCCTGAGTCAGGATGCCGCCGGATTTGTCAAACTGAGTTACACCCACTCGCTCTCCATCACGAGCGACGTGCTGCCCCTGAACGAGAACTGGGACTACCAGTTCGAACTGAGGCATCTCAACGCCCGCGAGCCTCTGGCTGTCTGGAGCATGACCGTGACACTGAACATCGCCCGCGCCGAAGACCTCGCCAAGGCGCGCGTCGTGGTTTCAGCAACCGGCCATGCCAAGCCCCTTGAAGTTCCTTTCAGCAGCAAATGACGATCAGCGACTTTCGGCCGCGCGTCTTTTGCAGCGTGTGTACATGACGCGATTACTCATGGCCTCGCCCCTGCCGCTGGCCTGTGGATGCCGGCAGCGGCGGTTGTGGAGAATATTTCACACTTGGTCGGTCCTATTTTGTACCCGGCCCGGCAGGCCGCCAACTCGGGCTCTCAGGGCGTCACGCCAGATTTTTCTTCAAAGAAGCTTGAGCTTGCTAGCATGCCAGACCATCGCCGGGTGCTGCGCGGTCAGCGCCTTGAGCGAGTCTTGGGCCTGGCTGGCAGTGAACACGAACCTCTCCGCCTGCGCCTGATCGCCGTTGGAGCGGCAACTCCCTGTGGGTAAGAAATCTTCAAACGGCTCCTCAGCCGTTCGCACTCTGGGACCGATTCCGGACCTCGAGCGTCACCTGCCTTCGGACTGGTGGCGGACTCTGTTTACCAGCCTCTACCTCAAGACCGACGGCGATGTCGTCGAGAACGACCAGAACACCGTGCGGGAGGTCGATCTGCTGGTGCGCGCCACAGGCCTTGAGCCCAATGACAAGGTCCTCGATCTTTGCTGCGGGCAGGGCCGGCACTCCCTGGAACTGGCACGGCGGGGCTTCAAGAACGTCACCGGCGTGGACCGATCCCGCTACCTGATCCGGCTGGCACGCAAGCGGGCCAAGGCCGCGGGCTACAGCATCAGCTTCCATGAGGGTGACGCACGCAAGTTCTCGCTGCCCGAAAGCTCTATGCACACGGTGTGCCTGATGGGCAACAGCTTTGGCTACTTCGACCGCGTTCAGGACGATCTGCTGGTGCTCAACGCCATCAAGCGCGTTCTCGTCAGTGGCGGCACCCTCGCCCTGGATCTCGTGGACGGCGACTGGATGAAGAGCCACTTCGAAAAGCGCAGTTGGGAGTGGATCGACGAAGACCAGTTCGTGGCCCGCGAGCGCTCGCTCGCCAGCGACGGCGAGCGACTGGTGTCCCGTGAAGTCGTGGTCCATGCCGAACGCGGCATCATTGCCGACCAGTTCTACGGCGAACGCCTCTACAGCCGCAAGCGCATCACCGACCTGCTCACAGAGGCCGGGTTCACCGGCATACGTTTCCATGGTGAGCTCAACGCCGAAAGCACCCGCGGCCATGATCTGGGCATGATGGCCCACCGCCTGTTCATCACAGCGGCCGCGCCGAGGAAAGTGGCCGCAGCGCCCAAAGGCGACATCCTGTTTCCCGAGGTCACCGTGCTGCTGGGGGACCCATCACTGCCGGACACCGTGAAGAAAAACGGTCAGTTCAATCCCGAGGACATGGAGACCATCGAGAAGCTCAAGGACGCCCTGGGCGAACTTCCCGGCTACACGTTCAAGTACGTCAACCATCACAATTCACTGCTGCAAGAACTGAAGAACGCGCCGCCGCGGTTCGTGCTCAACCTCTGCGATGAGGGCTACTACAACGATGCCTTCATGGAACTCCACGTTCCGGCCCTGCTCGAGATTCTGGGCATTCCCTACACCGGGGCCGGCCCGGCTTGCCTGGGCATGTGCTACAACAAGAGCCTCGTGCGATCCGTGGCTGAAAGCCTGGATATCCCAGTCCCGCTGGAAACCTACTTCGATCCGGATGACAACGCGGCGACCTTGCCTTCCAGCTTTCCCGCACTCTGCAAGCCTAACTTCGGCGATTCCAGCATTGGCATCACCAAGGACGCGGTCGTCCACAACTCGGTGGAACTGCTGGCCTATCTCAAGAAGCTGCGCGATGAGTTCCCCGGCCGTCCCGTGCTGATTCAGGAGTACCTGACGGGGCCGGAATACAGTGTGGCCATTGTCGGCAACCCCGGTCTCCGCTGCCGTGTGCTGCCTGTTCTTGAAGTGGATTATTCGGACTTGCCCAAGGACCTGCCGCCCATCTTGGGCTATGAGTCCAAGTGGCTGCCAGAATCGCCCTATTGGACGAGAATCAGGCACCATCAGGCTCGCGTGGATGAAGACCAGAAGCGCCGCCTGGGCGACTACTCGATGCACCTCTTCGAACGCCTGGGTTGCCGGGACTATGCGCGTTTTGACTTCCGCGCCGATGCCCAGGGCAACATCAAGCTGTTGGAGGCCAACCCCAACTGTGGCTGGTGCTGGGACGGCAAGATGAATTACATGGCCGGTTTTGCCGGCATGCGATATGCCGACCTTCTCAAGCTCATTCTGGATGCCGCGCAGGAGCGCATTGCCGCCGAACGCAACCTGCGCAAGGTGACGGGCAAGGCACAGGGCCAGAGCGGGAAACCGCAATCCAGCAGGGAGAGCGACCGCGTTGCGGCAGGCGCCAAGCTACGCTGACGCCTTGGTCGCCGGCAGTAGCAAAAAGCAAAGGCTGCCCAGAGGATGGGCAGCCTTTTTGTTGCAGGTTTTGCGGCATCAGGGGGGGTCAGCCGCAAAACCATTCTTGTGAAGGGGTGCGCATTGCGCGCGGGAGAGGTCGGGTACCAGAGAAATCCGGTACCGCAGGTGCTAAGGATCGTGTCGTATTTCAAAGATCGCGTCCTTCGCTTTCTTAAACGTATTGACCCCCCTCCGCGTTCCAGCAAATCGCAAGAAAATTTTGCGCCACCCCGACACCCCCACGGCAGCACTCACCGGGAAACCGGCCACGCAGGCTGCCTCTGGGCGTTCAAGGCAAATCCCTTACATGCCAGTTTTCCGGCACTTACACAGATCGACACTCTTTGGAATCGGTGCCCTTCCGACCCGTCGGGCCGCAACGCGAACCTTTGGCAGGCGATTCTAAAGGCCCAATTGCTCGATGAGCCTGCGTGCCGCCTCGCGCGGCGATAGCTGCCCAGAAAGCACCGACTGCCGGTGGCGCTCAAATGCCGCAGCGGCCGCGCCCTGGGCATGAAGGCAGGCAAGCAACCCACGGCCCACCAGTTCTTCGTAGCGCCGCTCCTGACGCCTGGCGTGAAGGCTCGCCAGCAGGCCATGGTGCTGAAGATGAGCGCGATGACCTGCAATTGCCGCCATCAGACCCTCTACGCCTTGCTCAATGGTGGCCACAGTCCGCACGATGGGCGGTTTCCACAGCGGACTGCCCGCCGGCGGCATGGGCCTGAGTTCAAGGGCCTCTTTGACGTCTTCCTCCAGACGTGCGGCGCCCTCCTGGTCGCTCTTGTTGATCACGACCACATCGGCGATTTCCATGATGCCGGCCTTGAGGGCCTGCACGGAGTCCCCGGCCGCCGGAGTCAGGACGACCAGCGTCGTGTCGGCCAGCCTGGCGATGTCCACTTCGCTTTGGCCCACGCCGACCGTTTCGACCATCAGAGGGTCAAACCCGGCCAGGGCCAAAAGGTCGCAGGCATCCTCGGTGGCTGCGGACAGGCCCCCGAATTGCCCCCGCGTGGCCATCGATCGAACGAACACCGCGGCATCCAGTGCATGGCGCGCCATGCGCAGCCGGTCTCCCAGCAGGGCGCCGCCGGAAAACGGGGAAGTGGGGTCGATGGCCACCACCCCTACCCTGGCGCCTTGGGCGCGAAAGGCCGCAATCAGGCTGCTGGTCAGCGTGCTCTTTCCAGCGCCCGGTGGCCCGGTGATGCCGATACGTTGTGGCCGGGGCAGGTCGCCATAGACGGAATCCAGCGCAGACAGAAGGGCTTGGTCCCCGCTTTCCGCGAGTGTGAGGGAGCGCGCCAGTGTGCGCCGGTCTCCGCTGCGAACCTGTTCGATCCAGTCGGCCATGGGGGCAGAATAGCCGCGTTGACGAAACCGGAACAGACAGCGCTGCCGCACCGTTCAGTCAAGTTCCGCCGCGTACTTCCGCGCGAGCTGTCGCAGCGAGGCCGAGGAATCGCTGCGTGACACCCGGGTGAACCAGGTCTTGAGGGACTTGTCCTTGAGCGCGCCGAGCCGGTTGATGGCGGCCTCGCGCACGCGCAGTTCCGGGTCGCTTTCGCCGAGTTCCTTGAGGCGATCAAGCTGCTTGTCTGACAGATAAGCCACTGCAATGGCGCGCAGCGCGGCGGGCCGGTCTTCTCCGAGGTACTCGTCGACAAGCCGCCCCTTGGAGTCGGGATTGCGCGCCAGCAGGGCCGCCAGGGCATCGCCCTTGATGCCGGTGTTCGTGCCGATGGCCAGGATGATGCGGAGTTCGTCGTCAGCGCCCGGCGCGGCGGAATTGCGCAGTCCGTTCACTGCGCCCCGGGCCACGTCAGGGTCCGCCTCGTTGGCGAACTCCGCCAGCCGCTTGAGTTCTTCCGGCTTGGTGGCCAGTTTCCCGAAAGCCGCGAGGTACTCGGCCAGATTGCCGTCGCGGCGAGTCAAAC
>ERZ761602.2194-NODE-2194-length-31737-cov-14.737895_pt1 | contig 31737 bp, 22 predicted proteins | sample MGYA00512165_ERZ761602 | MGnify/ENA primary metagenome ERZ761602 (study PRJEB28899, sample SAMN02445085) | bioreactor sludge metagenome | biome: EBPR sludge; isolation source: Thorneside wastewater treatment plant | place: Australia: Brisbane, Thorneside...
ACGAGATTTCTGCCTGTCTCGTGGGCTCGGAGATGTGTATAAGAGACAGGTATTAGCATCATAGAAATATAATCCCATGCTACTTCCAGCATAAACAGTCTTATTATCTGGCGAAATTACTAGACTATTTATTTTTCCATTTCCCCATCGTGCAATCTCTGTGAGTTGATCAACATTGTCCAAAGATATTTTCTCTGCATTCGGTATAGGCGTACCAATTAATAGTGGATAACTTAATGTGGGTGTTGGTGCTATTGTTGAAGTAAGTGGAAATTCAATTAATGTTGGTTGAAGTTCCTTCGTTGAGGTCACTTTCAATGCTACATTATTGTTGGAACTTGCAGAATTGGGATTTCCAAGAACTCCCCATAAAATTGCTAACAAACCAATTATCCCCCCTGTTACGAATAATAAATTTTTACGAGATCTTTGTTGACCTAACTCGTTTGGAATAATTCGGGTTCTATTTAAATCAATTGAAGATTTACCTTTTTCCAAATCCGCGGCTACTTGGCGCATAGATTCGTAGCGTTGTTTTTTATCCCGAAGGAGCATTCCTGTAACAATATTTGCGATTCCTTTAGGAACTTCTTTGCGTAATTCATGTAAATTTGGCAGTTGTGTAGTCAGAACCTTGTTCATGACAACAGCACCCGTATCTCCTTCAAATGGCACTTGCCCTGTAAGCATCTCAAATAACATAACCCCTAACGACCAAATATCAGTTTGAGCATCTAGTTGTTTGCCTTCCCACGCTTCGGGAGACATATAGTAGGGAGTCCCCACCTGTGTTCCAGTACGAGTCATGCGTGAGCCTTCATTCAAGCGGGCAACGCCAAAATCCGCTAACTTCGGTTTACCATCCTTCGTCATTAAAATATTTTCTGGTTTTATATCACGATGAATAATGTTCAAATGATGAGAACGAATCAAAGCGTCGCATAATTCCAGCGCAATCCGTTTTGCGTGTTCAATGGGTAATCGCCCTTTTTTGAGTAAATCTTGTAAATTACCACCTGATACATATTCCATCACAATTACATATTGACCCTCATATTCAAATTCATCAATAAATTTGACAATATTAGGATGGTCAAGTTTTTGTAATGTTTCTGCTTCGCGTTTAAAACGTTCAATTAATCCTGTATTTGTTACAAGTTGACGAGCCAGTATTTTGACTGCTACTTTTTGTTTCGTTTGTTCATCGTCAGCAAGATACACTTCACCCATCCCGCCTTCGCCAAGACGGGATGTAATTTTGTAACGATTGTTGAGGGTTTGATTAATCATAAATTTTCTTTCCTCTTTCTTCTTTCCACTAATAATGAGATTGCTTCGCCACAAAGAACAAGAGCGTGGCTCGCAATGACATGAACATTATGGCACACTCACCGGCACAGATTCAACCGTCACAATATCTACTACAGTCATATTCTCTAACAAATCATCGGCTGTGATTCCATTTGGGTAGCCATCGTTCAAGGCTTTGATGAAATACGGAGGCAAATGGCGGAAACGCATAATGGCGGTGATGGTAATGGTTTCACCTTCAAAGCCTGTTAAGTCAAAAACATATTCATACGATGCTGAATCATGTGGCTCGCCATTAATGAGAATTGTTGTGTTAAGAGCATCCATCGCTTGTTGGTCAAAAGTACGCACGCGCGTTTTGACAATATCCGCGAACAATGATTGATATTCTACTTCTTCAAAGATTCCATCACCGTTAAAATCTCCATCTGAAAGAATTTTTTGGAAGTTGGTTAGATAGGGGTCACATCTGCTAAGTGGCGCAACAGAAAGCGGATTCAATTTAACCAATTCATCATTCTTGCTGGCTTTTAAACCTATTTCTGCCAATGCAAGCGGGTCACAAGTTTTTAACTCTGCTTGCGGAGATGAAATTTGCCCAGAGGCACAATCTGCAATAATAATTACACCATTTACCTCAAAATCTGCTAAACAAACTTTTCTGCCACTAGATGTTTCAGCATACACCTCTAACCACATTTGGCGTGCAAATGCAAAACCTGTTGGTAAGTTATGACCATCTAAAGTGCTTTGTACAGTCACCGTTGCTGAGAGTCTGTTTTCGCTTGGCTCGGCAACATCAACAAAAAGATTCATGGCTGAACGTAATAATTTTTCGCGGTCTTCTAATACATACTCGCGGATACCTTCAGGCATACCTTCTTGTTCGTAATAGCCGGGCGTTAGGCTGTAATCTACACCGACGAAATGATGTGAATGACGCGGGCGTTCGGGTGCATCCGCAAAGAAACTGCCGGGGGCTGAATCCGCAATTGGAGCCGGGTCAAGAAGCGGCATGTGACAATCCACACAGCCTAAAGCAAGTCTGTTATTGGCTTCTTGGGTGGCAACATAATCTTGCCATTCATCAAAAGTAGTTTGAAGCACAAGGTCTTTTAGTGTTTTGCCGTCTGCTTCAAATTCAAGTTCATTTTCATCTAGTTGATTATCGCGATCAGAATCGCGTCCATTTCCTTCACTGCCCGGAAAAGCAGTGATTTCACCATTCCCATCAATATCTACTTTGACGTTATGACACGAGCCGCATAACTGCGAAGAAGCAATACTGTCTGTCATAAAACCTATGCCTGTGCCGTGGCGTGTGCTGGGCAAAGTTGTATTTCCGCCATTTGGACCAAACATGTTTGCAAACGTATTTGCATTTCCCTGCTCGAAGGGAAATGCATCAAACATGCCACGCCGTTCTTCAGGTGCTTCTGAAATGGTATGGCATACAATACATGTAACACCATCATCAACGACTGCGCCGTTTGGATGAATACGCAATTGATTTTCTACATCAATGGGTAATGTTGGTGTGTCAGTTAATGAAGTTCCAATCGGCGCATGACAGTTATTACAAGCTCTTCCAAATTCTGGAAATTTTTCAAGCGCAAGATTTGTTTGTGAAATGATAATCGGCGCGTTTTGTGCTTGCGCGTGCATTGCTACGCGCCATTCTTCCACAATTTCTGCATGGCAATCTGCACAGGCTGAGGCAGGGGGCAAACCTTGTACTTCATTTGCTACAATGTTTGGCACATGCATTGTTTCCCAAATATGGATTCCAACTACTGCGATTAATATTACTGACAACGGAATGTGTAATGCTTTCCAACCTTGTAGGAAACTTGCATAACGCTTCTGACGTGTCTCACGCTTGGTATAGCGACTGAGGCGGTCTGCTAATTTGACGAAGCGCGACCAGCCATATTCATCGCCTTCAAATTTTTCTTGGGTTGAGCCGCTCAATCTTTTTTGCGCGGCACGTTGAAATTCAATTGGCTTTCCTGCTAATAATTTATCAATTTCAACTTTTGTAATGCGGGCTTTATCTTCTGTATCTGTGATGGCTAAATTCCCAACATTTTTCGCTACCTGAGGTGGAATGACTACATAAACAATGCGCCATACTACACCACTGACTACTAACAAAGCGAAAATTGCTAAAGCGGTTTTTCCTGAAGTCCATGTATCTGAAAAAGATGGCACCCAGATATGAACGAAAACAACGCCTAACGATAGCAAACCAAGATACACATGCGATTGTAGCCATGCCATCATGGTGCCCGGCATTTTTTCTTGTAAGGCGCGTTTACGGAATGTATAGAAAAGCGGAATCAATATCAGGATTAATGTAACAATCCCTAAACCTATCACTAAGTTAAATGTATTTTGAGATTTTTCGATAAAAGTTTTAATCGATTCAAATTTTGAGCTTGTGATAAAAATTGCGGCGATGAAAATCAAAACTGCTAAAACAATCCATAGCCTAGCACGTTCAAAACGGGTGGTAGGTCGTTTCATTTCTTTCATGAATTTTTCTTTACCTCCAACCCGATGTGTAAATCTGTGCGGCGGAATTGCTCTACTGGATTCACACGCATTGCCGCACCGACGGGGCAACCGCTTACACAAGCGTAATCATTGTGTCCAGCACACAAGTTACATTTCACTGCCAAGCGTTGATATGTTTTCTTATCTTTCTCTTCTTCCTTATTTTGTTTCAACATATCAAGTAATGAAAACATCCCTGAAAAAACTGAACGTGCCTTTTTATCTCTATCGTGCATTTGAATATTGCCATACGGACAACGCTCTGCACATGCACCACATCCGATGCAATTATCATTAACAATACTAATCTCGCCATCAGGCGTGCGTACAATGCCATTCACTGAGCATAATAAGCAGACCGGGTCTTCACAATGACGGCAAGCGGTTGGGAAAAGTAAATTTCCCATTTGTAAGCCACGCCGTTCAAGGCGAGAATGTCCGTGACGGCGTTCACATGAATCAACGCAGTTATTACAATTTGTGCAAATTGCAGTATTGATGACTAACAACTCATGCCCTTGAATAATGCCTTGGTCTAGTAACCCTTCTATACCAATAGACATTGTCGTGGTCATGCCCATTGTGCTGGTTAATGCGGCTTGTGGTTTTGCCAAGCGCTGACTGCTCTGACTTTGAATCAGTTCTTCATTACGTTTCGCTTCTTTGATTAAATCTCTACGCAGTGTTGGGTTGGCGCTTAACAATTCTTCAACCGCCTCACCAGGAATTACAATTACTTCTGCTCTGGTGTTAGCAGAAACAGATGTAGTGTGTGCTTGCTTAAACAAAACGGAAGATGCACCAAAAACATCACCTTCTCGGAAGTATTGAATCACCAATTCAGAATCACCCACCCTTCGAGTGACTTTCAAAAAGCCAGTGCGGGCAATATACAGGTTGCTTTGGCTTTCCCCTTCTCGATATAAAATTTCACCAGAGCGCAAAACTTGTAAATACGATTGCCTTAACAGATTCTCAACCACCGATTCTGGAAGCGCAGACAAAAGCGGAGATTGGCGTGCATACGTCCATAAGGCACGGCGGCGATATAGTTCATCCATCGTATTTCGGAAAGGTGTTGATTCTTTCTTTAATCTATGAACGGTTGCTTTCGTCAATTCCAACACGATAGAAGAACGGATAGCAGTCAGTGTGTAAGATTCTTCTTGATTCCCAAGTACGGCTAATTCACCATGAAATGAACCTGGTGCCATTACCAAAATCCTTGCATCTTTGCCTGATGAATCTTTTACACTTTGTTCAATTTGACCTTCTAAAACAATATACAAACGCTCATGGTATTGCCCTTCACGGCATAAAATTTCATCTGATGTCAGTTGACGCACCGTACTGCTTAACAACATGCGCCTTAGATGAAGCGACTCAACCTTATTAAATAAAGGGATTTGTGTGAGATATGTAGAAAGTGAATCCAGAGTCCATTGAGACTGTGTAACAGTCTCACCAATTTGTAACGGCATCACTTGGTTCGGTGCGGCGTTTTCCACTTTCATTTTGTTCCACAAAACCATATCTGCGCGGTGCAAATCGGCAGGGCAAACAGGAATACATTGCTGACATTGTGTACATGCTTGCACGAACTCTGCTACATTCGGTGCCTTGATGGTTTCTGCCAACACACCGGCATTTAATTCAGCAATGGTTACGAATCTTTTCTCTGGTAAGGGGCAAGCCAGCATACAATCATTACAGCCAATGCATGCCATTACTTCGCGTTCTACTTGTTCACGTAACTGGTCAAAGTAATCAGTTTGCATGTTGCACCACCTCTAGGGTTATTTTCCCAAACCGAATCTTATCGGCTGGGTTGATTGGAACAAACTCATTCGGTGTAATTTTCGTACCATTGATAAATGTATGATTACTACTTCCTAAATCTTTGACAAACCATTGATTATTTTCCAGCTTAAACTCAGCATGATTCCAACTGACAACATCTTCATTAATCACGATACTGCTCTGCGGGTCACGCCCAAGTGTAGTGGGTGACTGTTTCAGCAAAATGGACTTGCCCCCCAAATTTCCATTCTGCACAACGAGAGTCAACTCCAAAGGCAAATTAACAGGAGTAGGTCTTTCTATTGGAGAAACAGGTGGTGGCGGTACAGGTTGTGGCTTAATAATTTCTGGTTTAGAAACTGGAGTTGTACCTAAGCGAAATATCAAAGAAGTTTCACCCAGTTTGATGACATCTCCATTTGTAAGCAAATGTGGAATAGTAATTCGTTCACTATTGACATAAGTTCCATTGCGGCTACCCAAATCCAGCAAGTATGAATCGTCCCCTTGTCGAGTCAGCAAGGCATGTTTATATGAAATGGCAGGGTCATCTAAAACTATGTCGGCTTTTGCATCTCGCCCAATGTTCATGCTTAAAGTGCGTAAAGGAATTTCACGCCCGTTCACTTGTAAATAACCAAAATCTAAATTAGATGGCAAAATAGGGGAAGAAGCAGGTGCTTCGGGTAAGCCCACTGAAGTCATGCGTAAATTTTCAGGCGGTTTCCCGAACATAAATTGCAGTTGTGTTTTGCCCACTTGAATCAATGCCCCGCTTACTAATGAAGTGGGCTGGTTGATTTTTACTTTATTTAATAAAGTGCCGTTGGTACTGCCTACATCTTCAAGTACAAACCCTGAACCTTCGGAGCGAATTTCAGCATGTTCACTAGAAACTTCTGGGTCTTGAATTACAAGGTCATTTTCGGAGCTACGCCCAATGCGTGTGACCTTTTTCAACTCCACCTTTGTATTATCAAATAGCAAAACTGCTTTTTCGGGTTGAGTAGAGAAACCACTTGGTTGTTTCACAATGTCGATGCCACTAAGCACATTGTTTGTCATGCGCATATTGCTGGATGGCGTAAACACTTGACTCTTAATCTGACGGGCTGAGTCTATTTGTTGTTCAATGCCTTGTGAATCTATCCATGAAGCCAAATCGAAAGCAATGTCAATTAACTGATTTGCAATTGCTGAAATATCAACTTTTTCATTAATTAATTTTCTATATTGCAAACCATATTTACGCACGTGTTCCTTGCGTTGCCCTAGCATAATGGCACCGATTAATTTATTTTCTCGAATAATTAATTTGCGATATGACACTCGCCCACGCCCTTTTGGAAAATCAATTAAGACTTGGTCGCCGTCTTTACCTATCAATTCGCCCACACTTGCAAAGTCAAGGTCATATAAGCGGGTGGCATTGTAATGTATGCCTTGTTGATATACATCTGAACCGCCTGCCATATTTCGCCCAGCCACTCTGCCTTGTAAGCGAGCCGGCTCCCATAAACCTAGTGTTCGATAAATAATATCTCCGGCGGCATAAATATTTTCGATATTCGTGCGCATCGCTTCATTGACCTTGATACCTTGTGGTGTTCCTCGTTTTGGATCTACTGCTACATCTACACCTGAACCTTCAAGAAATTCTACATTTGGGCGAATGCCAATTGCCGCGCCTACTAATTGACATTCAATTTCTTTGCCTGAATTTTTTAACCGAATAGAATTAAGTCTGCCATCTCTGCCTGCTATGGCTTCGCCTATCTCTTCATTCGTAATGACATTTACGCCTTCCGAACGCAAACGGCTAATGACCAAGTCTGAAGCGGTTTTATCTAAGGCGCGTTCAAAAAATAGTTCACCACGCAATAGATAGGTGACTTTTACATGATGATGCAGTAAGCCTTGCACCCATTCAATGCCAAGCGGACCGCCTCCTACCACTACTGCCTGCTTGATTCGTTTTGCTGAAATCAAATCCATGACGACGCGCGCATCTTGCAGAGTGCGCATGGTCATCACGCCCGGCAGATTCATTCCCTTGAAATCCGGTGGGTTGGGACGTGCTCCAGAGGCAATTAAAAGCTGGTCGTAAGCCACATCAACCCCACTGTCAAGTGTGAAGCGGGAGTTTTTTCCATCTAATGTATTTACTTTTGCAAGCACGCGCTTGATGTTATTTGTCTGATAAAAATCTGGAGGGGTGGCGAATAATTGGGCTTCACGCAGTTCGCCAATTAAATAGTTAGTGAGTGCGGCACGGTAATATGCGGCATTGGGGTCATCGGAATAAATTTCGATTTGTGCGTTTGGGTCAGATTGTCGAATGTAAAAGGCGGCGGTTGTGCCTGCTCCACCATCTCCGATAATGGCATAACGAGTCATATCGCCTCCATTAATCTAATTTTTTGGTAGGGATATAACCACCTGAAGGTTTCTCTTCGGGTTCGTCGGATACGGAAGTCATCATGCGGGTTTTTAAGCGTTCAGCGGATTTGGCTTTGGCGATTTGAATCTTAAACTTAACGCCACCATCGCGTACGCGTGCTAATTCGATAATGTCATTATCATTTAACGGATGTACCTTACCTGCTGGCAAACGAGTTTCATTTAAGTGTGTGCCGTTGGCACTGCTTTCATCTCGGATTTCGAATGCGCCATTTTTCTCAAGGATGGTGCAATGTAAACGACTAATAGGACTGCCTTCTTTATCGCCTTGTAAAACCAATTTGGCATGTTCAGAGGAACGCCCAATCGTAATGGTTTCATTAATTGGAAATTGCGTTTGCTTGCTAACGGCATAGCCTTCTAAGACAACCAGTACCGCTTTATCCACTTTATTGGGGTCAACAAACATAGTCGCCGAATTATTTACTTTGCTCGGCATCATGGTCATTGTCAACCTGCGCGCGCCTTCCTTTATTCTTTCTTGTACTTTCGGGTTACGCCTTAAGTACACAATGACGATGACCAAAGCGATGATGGCGATAAAGACACTTATGAGTGGTAATATCAAGTTGTAATTTGTACATAAAGCGGGAGCATAAGTAGAAACAAATTCTGGGCAGGCAATATCGTAGACAACATATTCCACTGTAACAGGCAATACTTCGCTTTTGCTTTTCAGCCCTAATTCATCTTCGGTTTCAACCACAATCGAAATAGGTGTTATACCGGGAGTCTGTTCGGGGCGTAAATCCCAGGTAAATTCCAAAGTGATAACCTCACTACCATTGTCACGAATCGCAGTGGCAGGACCGACTGCTTTGCCATTAATCACCAAAGCAGTTTGCTCTTCAATAATTTGACGCGGATGCCCATCTGGGAAAGTGACTTCTACGGCAACCGTTTGCTCAGTGGGTTGAATCGCGTCTGAATCTTGACTGAAGATGGTCTCAGTGCGGATAATTTCGGTATCCGCTGAGGGGGCTGTAATTGTAAGTAGAGGCGGTTCGAGTTCATCTAACGTAAAAGTCACATTTTCAGATATTGAATTATTGACCGTTAAGGTAAGTTGATTATCCCCTGCTCGGTTGATTTGTGAGCGATATCTAATTTGATACTGTGTTTCGTTTCGTTCTGGATTTAAAGCCGAACTTAAATCTCTTATGTTCGCGCCTAAAATCAAACCGTCCTCTACTCCGGTTTCGCGTGCTAATCTGTCCAATGCCCCATTAATGTCATTTGAGCCTAGTAATACAGTATGAACCTGTACTCCCAACCTATTTGCCTTTGCGATTGTTCTATTTAAATCAAGTTGGTCGTTGATGCTAATAGAAAAAACGACCAATTTGTTTAGCCCAACGATATTTTCATTTAAATCAGATATGGTATCTAAACCTTGGTCAACGGTTTGTAAAAAATCTGTTGCGGTTGCTGGCACAGGATTGTAATTTGCTATCCCATCCAGCACTTGCTGAGGGTCGCTGGTTAATGGCACAATGATTTTGAATACATTTAGGTTTGATGCCGCCAACACGATGACGGAATCGCCCGGTTGCATTTGATTTTCTGCAAAGGATTGAATCGCCTGGCGGACGACGTTTACATTAGAGCCAATTGCCAATTCATCCACCACGAAGACGACGCGTAAATTCAGAGGCAGGGATTCACTGCTGACGTTTTCTATATTTATTGCTTGACCATCTTCCTTAAGTGAGAATTGATTCGCATTTAACCCCGAGATAAAATTATTTTCTGCATCTAAAACTTTGACCTGCACTTGCACTTCCGGAAAAGTTTCATTAGCATTTACAGCCGTGAAAACAATACTGGCTGGCGCGGTTTGCGAGAATGCAGGTGTAGCGAGCACCAGCGTGAGGGTGATTAATAAGAAAAGCGGAACATATACGGGAAAATTCTTCATGCCTATTTTTCTCCATGGTCAAGACCCTAATGGTCTTTAAGACCTTTAGGGTCTTAAGTGTTTTGAATTTTACCTGATAGTAGATTATTAGAGAATGATTAGTTAATTAATAATTACCTATTGAAAGTTGCAGACCAACAAATTTGAGTTAAGGAACTATTGTTATAAATGTTACCCTTAATCTTATTGTTATCAAGAATACCAACATACATATATGTGCTTACAGTTAAGGTAAGCTCATTACCTATGACATTCCATTTTCCTATTGGGTCGAAACCCCATGCCCATGGGGTAATACCATCTGTACCATTTTTATATATTCGAGTAGGCATATCTCTGGAAAAAGAATTGTCATCTTTAATACTTACTTTATAAACCTCCGAGAATTCGCGATTATTATTGCAATCATTTTCTGAAAATATCCATTCACCAATTAGAAAAGGTAATTCTGTATTTGCTGGCGTTGTACTGACAGTTTCGGTTGAGGTTTGATTAGGTTGTTCACTTGATGAAGAGTTTGATACTGAATGAGCGCAACGAAAACCGAGGTCGTAACTGTTAGTAGAAGGAGCAGTATTAAGCCGAGATGTTGCAGGGCGGACATAAAAACCGACACTGTCGTACCATGAGCTACCTCGAAAAACACGATTGGCTGAACTATTCAAATCTTCACGACCATCATTTGCATTATAAGGATAGGATTGATAGATAGTGCTTGTCCATTCCCATACATTGCCTGACATGTCATAAGCACCATAAATGCTTTGTCCAGCAGGGTAATTTCCTACAGGAGCCACATCTTCATATCCATCGTTAAATGATTTGTTTGCCCAGTCATAAGAACAGTTGCTGTCACAAAAATTAACTTTTGTTCCATCAAATATATCTCCCCATGGATAAAGACTCCCGTCAGTACCTCGTGCGGCTTTTTCCCACTCTGCTTCTGTTGGCAATCTGCGACCTGCCCATGAGCAATAAGTAACTGCCATATTCCAGTCTACATGAATGACAGGGTATTCATCAAATTCAGGATTACCAAAATAACTGGGATGAGTAGAGGAATTTTTGACAACTGGTTCTTGACATCCGCCATCCGCAACGCATTTTGCATACATAGCATTAGTCACTTCGGTTTGGTCTATAAAATAATCATCAAGCGTGACTGTATGTGCCGGTGATTTATCAGCGAACCAACTTCGTGTGCAACCTGTTGCAAATTTTTGACATTCCGCTAAAGCGTCATCTGCATCGCTTCCCATGATAAAGTCACCCGCAGGGATGAATAATGAAGTCATGCCATCTTTTTCTGAAACAATGGTTGATCCAATACTAAATTCAGGTGTTGGGGGAACTGGAATAGGTGTATTGGTAGATACTTTTGTATTTGTTGGTGAACTAATAACAATTTGTGTGTTTTGAGGAGATGGTTGATTTACCACACTCAATGAGGGTAAGAAATTAAGAGCAATCAATACACCGACAATAACCAAGCCAATCATAAACACATTGCGATAACGGCTGAAATCAAATTTTGTTTTTGGGATAACAATGCGTGTGGGTGGAGCAGGCTTGGTAGCTTTTGCGGGTTTAGAAGAGATAACGGGTTCATCGCTTTCCAAATCCACTGCCACCTGGCGCATGGTTTTATAGCGTTCACTTTTGTCTTTCGCCAACATTCTATAAACAATTTGAACCAAATCACTCGGCACATCTTTGCGTAATTTTTTCAAATCAGGCAGTTCACTGGTGAAAATTTTATTCATCACCGTTAGTGGCGTATCCCCGTTAAAAGGAATTTGTCCGCTGAGCATTTCAAATAATAAAGCCCCTAAAGACCATATATCAGCTTGTGCGTCTAGTTTTTTCCCTTCCCACGCTTCGGGAGACATATAGTATGGAGTCCCTACCTGTGTTCCAGTACGAGTCATGCGTGTGCCTTCACTTAAACGAGCCACCCCAAAGTCTGCTAGTTTGGGAGTTCCATTTTCATCTAACAACACATTTTCAGGTTTGATGTCGCGATGAATAATATTTAATTGATGAGAGCGAATCAGAGCATCACAAAGCCCCAGTGCAATTTCACGTGCGCGTTCAACGGATAATCGTCCCTGCTTTAATAAATCATGCAAACTGCCACTAGGCATGTATTCCATCACGATTACATATTGTTTTTCATGCTCAAATGCATCAATAAATTTGACGATATTAGGATGGTCAAGTTGGCGTAGCGTTTTTGCTTCACGCCGAAAACGCTCAAGCGACTCAGGATGCGTAGTCAATTGGCGCGCTAAAATTTTGATCGCTACTTGCTGATGTGTTTGTTCATCATCCGCAAGGTATACTTCCCCCATTCCGCCCTCGCCAAGCAATGAGAGTATTTTGTAACGGTTATTGAGTTTCTGACCAATCATCTAAATTTCCAATGCCTTTGGTGAATTATAAGATACTCGGCCAAATTGGGCAAAGGTTTGCAAGCATTTCTTAATGTAAATTTTGATAATTACCCCATCAAACCGTGCTGTGCATCAACTTTGGGTAGTATTGCAAAGCCTCTGCAAAATGCGGAGACTGAATCTCATCACTACTTGCTAAATCTGCAATGGTGTTTGCAGGTGGTTTGAGAACGCCATGCACAGTCCCTGCAGTCACCCGAATAGAAGGCAGTATGCAATCCACTGGTTGAAGATCAGAATTTGATGCGGGCGGTGATGAGTCAAATGCATCTCTCAGCACGTGCTTATCATAGCATTGACCAAACACAAGCCTTCTTTGATTCCGCTTTCATGCAACGCCTCTTCTACTTGACCCGTGATATTGGTAAACCCGCGTCGGCTGGGGATGTTAAACCATAATTCTTTTCTATAAGATTTCATTATTTTCCTAAAACTTCGGAATCACGCCGCCAGTTTTTTGCATGTAATTTTTATATTCTTCACCAAAAGAATCAAGCATCATTTTTTCTTCGGCTTGAACACGTAGAAAGTAGAATGGGATAAAGATTAATAAATTCAAGAAGCCTGCAACCCAATTTTGTAAAAGCAAAGGTTGAGCAATGACCCACAGCCATTGTGAGGCATACATGGGATGACGAATTAATTTGTAAATACCTTTTGTAATTAATTCATGCTTCTCGCGGATTTCAAGCGATGGTGACCAATTGAGTCCTAAATCTACATGTGCACGCCAGAAGATGAAAAGTGCAAGTACAAAAATTGCAACACCAAGCCAGCCTGCCCATGCAGGTAATGTATAGTTTGCAAAATCAAGCCAGTTTGTGAAGGCATAAATGATTGGAATGAAAAACATAGCGAGGAATAACAATCCAAGCAATGTTTTTTCTTGCGTGGTGATTCGTTGTTCGGACTTAGCATCTCCGCGTTGGGCTCTGCGGATGGGTGCCCGAATCGCCATCTCAATGAAAATGCCAATGAAATAAATAATGGTAAATATTTTCATTTATTCTGTCTTTTCAACCACTATAGTCGCTTCTGTGAGCAATGCGGCAATGGCTCCAATCGCGGCTAGTTGCGGGGCGAGCAAAACTCCAACTACACCAAAAGTGACTGGAATTTCCATCATCACTTTTCCATCTTTATCTTTGATGATGACTTTGCGAATGTTGCCTTCGTGAATGAGTTCTTTGATTTTAGCAACTAACTTTTCGCCATCTACTTTGAATTCTTCAGTTCTGCCAGACATTTTACTCTCCAAATTTTTTTGATTTATAGAAATCAAACCATTTTGGGTCAAGCGGTGACCATTCATCACTTTGATCGGTCATATCTTTCCAGTTTTCTTTGCCACTCCACGACTCAATTTTGATTTCATACACAGATGTACGTTTGAGTTCTTTGTCGGTTGCGGAGCGATAATCTTGGTCAATTTGCATGTCGCCGAAGTATTTATCAATGAGTTGATGAAGTACTTGTTTCTTTTCAAATTCATCTTCTATCAAATAGGCTTTTCCAAATACAAGCACGCTTCGATATTGTAATGAAAATTCTAAAGCAATGTTTGAGGGTAGCAATTTCCCAAATTCGCTGACTTCGACACAAACTTCGGGATATTTTTGGATATTTGCGCGAACACGCCCAGCAATATTGGAATGAAAGATAATGCGCTGATTTGTTTCGTCGTAGAAAAATGTTGAGGTATTAATAAACGGCTGTACGTCAAAGCGAGAGGCGATGCGAGCAATGTTTCCGTGTTGAAGTAAATCTTTTATCCAATCTTCATCGCGTGTATTTTCTGGGAGTCTTTGAAAAGCAGTCGGTGATTGATTTTCGTAATCTCTAGGCATGGTCATCTATGAGTAGGCGTTTATACCAAGCCCATTGTGCAATGTAACCTAAAATTGCGCTAGCAAAAATGATTAACCAACTAATGGTGTTGATATTTCCAAGAGCAGATAATAAAAAATAAATGGCAGTGCCTGTGGTTAACGAACTTAAGGTAGCAACTTCCATTGCAATCAAGTTAGCGATGCTATAAGGTTTATCGGTAGGGGGCACTTGTTTATCTAACCATTTGAAGGCGGGTTTGATGTTCGGATTGTTTTTGATGTAATAGTTTTTGATTTGATTCATCGCTTCAACTGACTCGTGCCAAGCCGCTCGCAAGCGGGCAAGTTGTGCTAACGTGAAAGTTCCCATGACGGTTAAGACGATAAATAAAACAAAGAAAGCCAGCGCAACCGTTTGTTGACCAAGAACAGAAGGTGAACCTAGTACTGCGGCAACAAATGAGCCAACTGTCACAAAATAATATGATGAAAAACGGGAGCGGTCTTCGTTGGCTTGAAATGCATTTTGATTGATATATTTGAATTCGGCTTGTAGCATTTCGTCGTCGTTGAGTTTGGTTTTTCCAGCCATGTTTACTTCTTTCTTAGCCATAGAGTTCTTTGAAAAAAACTCTGTGGCTAAACAATATCTTTATACTTGTATTGCCCATTCACCATTACGCATAACAGGTTCACGATTTCCATCTTTGGTGATGCCATCAATATCCATTTTATTGGAGCCAATCATAAAGTCTACATGATTGAGCGAGACGTTGCCTCCAGCGGAGATAAATTCTTCATCTGTAAACTCCTCTCCGCCCGTAAGCGTGAAGCGGTAAGCACGTCCAATGGCGATGTGACAGGAAGCGTTTTCATCAAATAAAGTATTGTAGAAAAGATGTCCGCGTTGACCAATTGGAGAAGATGCAGGCACGAGAGCAACTTCGCCGAGGCGTTGCGAGCCTTCATCGGTTTCAATTAATTTCTTTAATGCGGCTTCCCCTTTTTTGGCAGTGACTTTGACAATGCGTCCGTTTTCAAATGTCACTTGGAAGTCTTCAACCAAAATGCCGCCATAACTTAATGGAAATGTGGCAGAGATGACTCCATCAGCACGATTTCTATCAGGCAATGTAAACACTTCTTCAGTGGGCATGTTGGCAGTGAAGATAACGCCGTTTTGTGCTAATGATTGTGCACTTATCCATTTATGTCCATAAGGTAAGCCGAGTGTGAAATCAGTGCCTTCGGCTTTGTAATGTAAACCTGTGTATTGTTTGGCTTGTAAATAATTTGCACGTTCACGCAAGGCAACGATATGTTTTTGCCACGCGGCAATTGGGTCGGGTTGGTCAATTCTTGTGGTTTCAAAAATGGCTTGCCAAAGTTTTTCTTGTGCTTTTTCAGCGGATAAATCTGGGAATATTTTTTGTGACCAGGCTGTACCAGCCGCGGCAACTACACACCAATTGATTGCATTGGTAGTTACTTTTTCACTTATCGGCGACCAGTTTTTGATATGAGTATTTTGCATTTTGCCGACAATTTCAGGGTCTAAGCCACCGAGCAAATCAGGGTTGGAACCTGCGATAGAAAGCAAAGCATCACCATTTTGAATCATATCTACAACGGCATCAATTTGCCATTTGGAATACGCATCAAAAGAATCTTTGGGAGCATGTTGAGCACGAAGGCGTAACATTTCTTCATCGGCAAAAATCGCGTCAACATATTTTGCACCAACAGAATAAGCCGATTTGGCGATTTCTCTAACCAGTGGAGCAAATTCATTCGGGACGCCACGCGTCGCACCTAAGGTGATAATGAGTCTTTGACCCTCACGAATATTCAAGCCGACTTTTACAATCGCTTCGGCATATTTGGCGAGCATTTCTTGATGAGTTTTTCCTGTCATGGGTTGCCTCAATAGTGGAATAGTCCAAGTATAGCATGGGGCAGAATTGCAGGCTAGATACTGGAGAATTGTAAAACGATTTACTAGTTTACGGGTTATGTCTAACGGAGGATGGAATGCTGATTATTGAAAAAGTGGATACTGAGAATAAAAAGCAAGTCAGGCGTTTTGTGGAATTGCCTTATCAAATTTATGTAAATTGTCCGCAGTGGGTGCCGCCGTTAAATATTGATGCCTATAATCAACTCAATCGAAAGAAACATCCTTTCCACGAACATTCGGATGTAGAGTTTTTTCTCGCGGTGCGTGATGGCAAAGATGTAGGTCGCATCGCCGCAATTGAAAATAAACCGTTTAATCAATATCATAACGAAAAAACTGCCGACTTTTACTTTTTTGAATGTGAAAATAATCAAGAAACTGCTAATGCATTATTTGATACAGTCATTCAATGGGCAAAGTCTCGCGGGCTTGATATATTAATTGGACCAAAAGGAATGGGCCCGCTAGATGGATATGGAACATTGACTTTCGGTTTTGAACATCGTCAGACGATGACCATGTTGAACTATAACCACTCCTATTACCCCGAATTAATCGAAGCGCAGGGTTTCATCAAAGAAGTGGATTTTGTCTCATGTTATCTTCCAGCCGATAAATTTCAAATGCCAGAGCGTGTCGAAAAAATTGCTGATCGTGTGATGCAACGCGGCAATCTTGAAATCAAAACGTTCAAAAGTAAAAAAGAATTATTGAAATGGGCAGACCGAATCGGCATGGCATATAACAATGCCTTTGTAAATAATTGGGAATATTATCCGCTCACACAACGCGAGATTGATTTTGTGGTTGAAAATATTATGACCATTGCTGATTATCGTTTGATAAAAATTATTACACATGGTGAAGATGTGGTTGGATTTTTATTTGCATTTCATGATGTTAGTGCCGCGCTTCAACGCGCACGGGGAAAGTTGTTTCCCTTCGGTCTGCTTGATATTCTCCTCGAAATTCGCCGCACCAATACAGTTTCTGTGAATGGTATGGGGATTTTGCCCGAGCATCAGGGGCATGGCGGAAATGCTTTGCTTTATTATGCAATGGGAAAAACATTATTGGAGTTTAGTCAATTTTCACATGTGGAGATGACTCAAGTTGCTGAAACCACCGAACAAATGCGCGCTGATTTGAAAAACTTGAACGGGGTGGAATATAAAAATAATCGCGTCTATAAAAAGCAGATATAAAAAGTGCGGACGTTACGTCCGCACTTCGTTTTCATTTTTGATTCCGTACTTCACGGCTTCGCTCACTTTATGCGTTTGACCATTTTCTAATTTCTCTAACGGCAAAATAATATGAAACTGACTGCCGGGGAAGTTAACTTCATCATAACCGGGACTTTCTACCCAAATTTTTCCGCCATGTGCTTCAATAATACCTTTGGATAGTGCCAGACCTAAGCCAGCTCCGCCACCTTTGAAGCGTGATTTGCTAGTCGAATGTTTTCCTAATTCTCCGGGTTGATAAAACTTTGTAAAAATAATTTCGCGTAAATTTGGATCAACGCCTACGCCTGTATCAATGATTGTAATTTCTACGCCACCGTTTGGTAAATTGATAACTGGTGGAATTTGATTTCCAATCACTGTAATTTTTCCACCATTGGGTGTGAACTTAATCGCATTCCGAATTAAGTGATGGAACATCTTCTTTAATAAGTTTTGGTCTGCTTTCACTTGTGGAAGCGGAGGCAATGCTATGGTAATTTTTTGTTCTCGTTCATTGGCAGTCTTCGATTGTTCCACGCATACATCGTGGATTAATCTGCCCAAATCCACAGGCTGTAAATGTGGTTTGAGTGAGCGCGAATCAATTTGGGCTACGTCAAACATTGAGTCCATAATTTCATGCAAACGCATGGTGCCTTCGTTCATTTTCTTGACCATATTCTTAAGATTTTCATCTAAACGATTATCATCCATCATCATTTCTGTGTAGCCTTTCATCACAGTTAAGGGCGTGCGTAATTCATGTGATGCAATGCTGATGAAGTCCGATTTGGCTTGGTCAATGCGTTGTAATTCTTGATTGTTTCTTTCTAGGGCGCGTCTGGCACTGCGTAATTCTTGGTTCAGGCTCATTAAGTTATCTACCAAGCGTGCATTTTCAAGCGCAACGGCTGTTTGGTTGGCGTGGGCGCTTAGTACGTTTAAGTCTGCGGTTGTAAAACGATTGCCACTTAACTTAGCCCCAAAGGCTAACAAACCAATCCACTGTTTTTTTGCGAAGATAGGAACATAAACTTCTGTATGTAATTTGGCGAACCAGTTCCGCTCGACGACAGATGCATTTCGAAAAGCGGGTAACAGGTCGAGGTCATATTGTAGAAGCGGTTTTGCTTCACGAGTTAAATAGGAAGCGATAATTCCATCTTCTTGTAATTCCACAGCTACGATTTGTCTTTCTTCTGGGCTTCGGGCTGAGCGGATTTTATATACACGTTTTCCATCGGCTTGACGTTCAGTATCCACCAAAAATAAAAAGCCGCGTTCAAGTTGCATGGCTTCAAGCATAATGCCGACGGCAATACTAGCGAGTCTATCCATATCCAAAATATTGCTAATGTTCTGACTATATTCATGAATGGTGACGCTAGCATCATATTGGTCGCCTTTCATCCATTTCGTGACTGTTTTTGAAACAAAGTTTGTAAATGGTATAAAAATCATCACGATAAGTAAGACAATCAACGCGCCTGCTAAAACGGGATTGTAATTTGGTGTTCTGCCAAACACGGCTTGGATGAATAGAAAAACGCCCACATAAAAACCGATAATTGCAACTGCACTAAGAATATAAATGAGAGCTTGGCGTAAAATATTTTTTAAGTCTGGAACATAATGTGTGCCGACCACATACGCCATGCTGATAGCCGTGAACCATCGCAACGGTTGCGCGAGGATGTATACACCAGAAAATAATAAAACATCACCAATTAAAGTAAATACAATCGGGGTAAGCCAATAATTTAAACGGTTACGCAATAATGGCTGACGTGTTTGTCGGTTTGCATTGGCTAAATTCAAAATCATCGCAATGATAAGAATCAACCAACCTAAAATTGCCCAAGCCGGACCGAGGCGTGAACGATATAAAATAAAATTGCCGTTTGTCCAAACGATTTCTGGTAAATCAAGTGCATTGGTTAAAATCAATGCCAAGCCTAACCCCCAAAACAACCAAAAACCAACCCATAACCACCAGATTTCATTTTTTAGAAAGGCTTGCAGTGCAATCATCAAAACTGCTGTCAATGTAAAAGCAATATATGTATTGATACCGATAAAAAGGAACACATCACTTTGGTTTTGCCAAACCGCTTCGGTAACATTAATCACCATGGCGATTAAAGCGTATAAAATCACGAGCCAAGTTGCAAAAGCGTGCCCCTCATCACGACGTTGAATCGCAAAGAAGATGACTGGCAAATATAAGGCGGCAACGAACAGCAAAAAGATGAATTGAATCAGCGATGTTTCCATAATGTGCATAAATTTTACTCGAAATCATTCGTTAATCGGTTATCATTGTTGTTATGCTGACCCAGCGCCAATCCCGCCTTAAATACAATTTTTCTCAAGATTTTTTTCGCCCTGATGGGCACATTGTTTTTACAGATTTGACTTCCGCCCGGGCATTTGCGGCACAAATGTCAGCGCTTCGCTCTACGGTTGTACCTGCTTCTGACCTTTATGCTATTTCTTTGCTGGATGAAGCCTATCACATCCTGCTCAAGCATTTTTATAGCCGTTATACTGGCGTGATGGGGCGGGCAATGGGAAATTTACAGTCTAACCTCGGCTCAAAATATGATTTGACCTTAACCAAATTTACAGAAGAATTTCCTCCCAAAGCCGTCTTCAAAGGTGAGATTTCGGCAGGGACATATCTTTCTACCAAACTCCCAAACGCCAGTGATTTTGGTCGGGGTGTACGCTTTGCCGCCATTGAAGAAATGATGCTGATTAATATTGCAAACAATAATCCAGCTATCAAGCCATACTTAGATTTGTTTGATGACACCAACTTGAAATCTACACCTTACAAAGAAGTTTTGACTTTATTGCAAAACTTCTTTTCAAATCAACCCGGCTTATCAGATGACGAATCATTAAACGATATTTTGATGGGAGCGATCAACGCTTCACCTGATTCATTAGAAGGTCAATTGTTATTTATGCTAGAAAAATGGGGAAAACTACTTGGGAAAGAATTTTCAGCCAGAATTTTACGCGGCTTAGATTACATCAAAGAAGAAGTTATCCGCAAGCAAATTGCGTCAGATACATTGACTGCTGAAGCCGTCGTGCCGAATTTTTCAGGACCCGAATATTCAGAATATGAAAGATATAGTCAAGACCAAGCATGGATGCCAAGTTTGGTTTTGATAGCAAAAAACACGTATGTCTGGCTTGCTCAACTTTCTAAAAAATATAATCGTGAAATTAAGTATCTCAACGAAATTCCAGATGAAGAATTAGATTTGTTAAAATCGCGTGGCTTTACAGGTTTATGGTTAATCGGCTTATGGGAACGAAGTAAAGCTTCGCAAAAAATAAAACAACGCATGGGGCAAAGTGACGCAGTTGCTTCGGCGTATTCTTTATATTCGTATGATATTGCCAATGATTTAGGCGGATGGGATGCTTTAGAAAATTTACGCACACGTGCATGGGATAAAGGCATTCGCTTGTCTGCCGACATGGTGCCGAATCACATGGGCATTGATTCACAATGGGTGATTGAACATCCCGATTGGTTTTTATCTTCATCGTTTTCACCATATTCATCATATTCATTCAAATCAGAAAATCTTTCAGATGATTTAAGAGTCAGTATTCATCTTGAAGACCATTATTACGATAAAACCGATGCAGCAGTTGTCTTTCAACGCCGTGATTTACAAACAGGTGATTTGAAATATATCTATCACGGCAACGACGGCACATCTTTCCCGTGGAATGATACCGCCCAGCTTGATTACAGCAACCCCGTAGTCCGCGAAGCGGTGATTCAAGTCATCTTACACGTTGCTAGAAATTTTCCCATCATACGTTTTGATGCCGCCATGACTCTTGCCAAAAAACATATTCAACGTTTATGGTTTCCTGAACCCGGCGCAGGTGGCGCGATCCCATCACGCGCTCAATTTGGTTTATCGAAAGCCGAATTTGAAGAAAGAATTCCGCATGAATTTTGGCGTGAAGTGGTTGATAGAGTCGCACAAGAAGTGCCTGATACATTGCTACTCGCCGAAGCGTTTTGGTTAATGGAAGGTTATTTTGTTCGCACGCTTGGTATGCATCGTGTGTATAACTCTGCGTTTATGCACATGCTTCGTGATGAAGATAATGCCAAATATCGCATGGCAATAAAAAACACGTTGGAGTTTGACCCGCAAATTCTCAAGCGTTATGTTAACTTCATGAACAATCCTGATGAAAAAACAGCCATTGAGCAATTTGGCAATGGTGATAAATATTTTGGAATTTGCACTTTGCTTGCCACATTGCCCGGCTTGCCCATGTTTGGTCACGGACAAGTTGAAGGCTTTACCGAAAAATATGGCATGGAATTTCGTCGCCCAAAATTAAATGAAACACAAGATGATGATTTGATTCAAGCTCACGAATGGAGAATCTTCCCGCTTCTTCATCGCCGCAACCTGTTTGCCGATGTTCAACATTTCCTCTTCTTCGACTTTAATCTGCTCAACGGCGGAAAAGATGAAAACGTATTTGCATATTCCAACAAACTCGGTGACGAACGCGGACTCATTATCTATCACAACAAATTTGGTGACACTCGCGGCTGGATAAAAAATTCAATCGCATCATTAGATAAATCCAGTGGCAAACTCAAACGCAGTCAATTGGCTGAAGGTTTAAGCCTGCCCAAAAGTGGATATGTTATTTTCAAAGATTACGCTTCACAACTGGAATACATCCGCTCTTGTAAAGATATTCGAGAAATGGGTTTGTATGTAGAACTCGGTGCGTATCAATGCCACGCCTTCATGGATTTTCGTTTTGTCAATTCAAATGAATGGGGAATCGTGAATAGCAAGTTAAATGGAGCAGGCGTTAAATCTATGGATGAAACGTGGGTAGAGATGTTTGGCAGTAAAGAGGAAATTAAGCAGAAAGCGGTTGCTAAGAAAGTTTTGAAGAAGAAAGCAGTAAATAAGAAACAGAAAGCAGGAAGCAAAAAGCAGAAATCAGTTACGAAGAAAAAGCAAATAAAAAATGAAGTAACTAAAAAATCAACAGTGAAAAAGCCTGTTGTCAAGAAATCTTCTACTTCAAAAACTGTAAAGAAGAAACCAGCAGTTAAGAAAAAGGTAGTTACGAAGTCTAAGCCGAAGAAAGTAACAAAATCTAAGCCGAAGAAAGTAACAAAATCTAAGAAGAAAAAATAATAGATGAATATTAAACTTTACTTCATTACCTTAATCACCTTTCTTGCCATTGACTCATTCTGGCTTGGACTTGTTGCACCGTCATTTTATCGTTCTCAAATTGGGCATTTGATGGCGGAGGATGCGAACTTCCTCGCGGCGGGGATTTTTTATTTGTTATATATTTACGGTTTGTTATTTTTTGTCGTTGAGCCAGCTGTGAAAAGCAATAATTCAAATTATTTAATTCGTGGCGCACTGTTCGGATTAATCACGTACGCAACGTATGATTTAACCAACTTAGCAACTTTACGTGATTGGACCCTTTTGGTCACTGTAGTGGATATGGCATGGGGGACAATTTTGTGCGGACTTACAACGTGGGTGAGTGTGTGGGCTAGTAAAAAGTTGAAATTGTAGAATCAAGTTTCCCGTTAAGTGTGATGCGCGTAGTCAAATTAGAGTTGTTTTAGAAATTGAATGTCTAAAATTAAATAGACCCTACAATTCCCATACGAAATCATAACAAAGCATATTTAGTGATTGACTTTTTATTGAAAAGGACTATACTCGCATTATAGAGGTAATGCCGTTATGCGCTTATTTCGAGATGATAAAAAAACTTTGTTGAGTAAAGACACGCGAATATTTGTGCGTGTCTTTTTTTATTTTATTTCAAAAGGAGACCTGCCATGGACTACGGACTGATTGGTAAGTTAGAGAAAGCAAAACGATATGCTGAGGATAGAAAACGGTTTCGTTTTAATCAGTTTGACCTTACTTTTCATGGGGATAATAATGACCATCATGTAACGTATAACAATGGTACATTTACTTGTGATTGTGAGTTTTTTCTCACGCACAAACGTTGTGGACATTCAATGGCGCTTGAAATTTTGTTGAAAGATATGATTGTAGAAACAGTGGAAGCATAATTAAATAACAATTGAATATTCGAACTGCCTTCCATTTTGGGAGGCAGTTTTGTTTTAAGGGCTTTAGCCACAGAGAACACAGAGGTCACAGAGATTCTTAATTCTTTTTCTCATTTTTCTCTGCGACTAATTTTCTCTCATTAAATCTTAAACTTTCTCAGGTACAATTTTGGGCATGAACAAAAAATTTTCTCGTAGAGATTTTCTCAAATTAAGCGGGCTGACTTTAGGTGGTTTGGCTTTTTCACCATTTTTGCCCGGGCTTACCGATTTTGATGATAGTTTTGTAGTTCGAATTGCAACGGCTGAAATGCCTGTTCGTAAAGCCGCAACCGATGAAAGCCAAATTCAATCTACTTGGTATCGTGATGAATTGGTGCATGTCTATGAAGAAGTGACCGCTCCGCTTCCGCTTCATAACCCAGTTTGGTATCGCGTCTGGGGCGGATACATTCATCGTGGACGTTTGCAAAAGGTAAAAACAATTTATCAAACGCCACTTTCATCTATTCCAGAAGACACGCGCGTTTTAGGTGATATTTCGGTGCCGTTTACAACACCATATCGTTTTTCACAGGCGTTTGGTTGGCAACCATTGTCGCCACCTTTGTATTACGGTTCAGTGCATTGGATTGAGGCAGTAGAAGAAGGTCCTGAAATGGCAGATTACAAAGGTGCTTGGTATCGAATTTTTGATGAACTCGATTCAAACGTTTCTTATTATGTGCCTGCTATTCACATGCGAATTTTCCCGCCAGAATATCTTGCGCCTATTTCACCAGAAGTGCCATACGAACAAAAACGAATTGAGTTAAATCTTTCAACTCAAATGGTCTATGCTTATGAATATGGCAATATAGTTTTTGAAACCAATATTGCATCCGGTATTCCAGGCGACCCAACTGGTGGAACGGGAATTCCAACCACAACCCCGGCAGGTGAGTATTCAATATTAGATAAAGTCCCAGCCAAACACATGGGCTATAGTTATTTCAGTTCACAAACCAGTGGTAACTTGCTCGCTGATGTGGATAATTATGTTTTGCCCGGTGTTCCGTGGACTTTATTCTTCACACGTCAAGGACATGCTTTTCACGGCACATATTGGCATGAAAATTTTGGCACACCCATGAGCAAAGGTTGTATCAACATGCGCAATGACGAAGCCAATTGGCTCTTCCGTTGGGCAATGCCAGTTTCAAAGCCCGATGCTGTCGCCACACGCGGGCTTGGCACTGTAGTGGATATTCATTATTAATAGATTGATATAGTAAAATTGCGCCGCGTCATTTGAATTGACGCGGCGTATACTTTTAACCACACTAAAGATAAAATACATTCATGCCAACTTTCAACTGGACGGGCAAGCATCTTTCTTCGGTTCAACCTGCTACTCTTATTCAAGATTCTATTACGTTTCCAAAAGGTCGCGGTTATCCAAAGTCTCGTGCTGATGGACGCGTGATTCTTGGGGATAATCTAAATGTAATGGCGGCGTTGTTACTTGAATACGAAAACAAAATCAATTTGATTTATGCCGACCCGCCATTTTTCACAAATAGAAAATTTTCTGCCCGCATTGGCAAAGGTGAAGATTCGCGTAAACCTTCCAAATGGAAATTAGCAGAAGGCTATCATGATTCTTGGAATGATATAGATTCATATCTGCAATTTTTATACGAACGCCTCACACTGATGTGGAAACTGCTCTCTCCGACTGGAACTTTATATCTCCACCTCGACTGGCACGCTGACGCGTATGCCAGACTGATTTTAGATGAAATTTTCGGTGCTGAAAATTTCATCAACGAAATCATTTGGGCATATCACGGACCCTCTCCAATTCGCTCGGCTTTCAATCGAAAACATGATACGATTTTGATGTATGCCAAAAGTAAAAATTATGTCTTCAATGCTGATGATGTTCGTGAACCATATAGCCCAAGTACGGTGACTACTTTTAAGTCATCACCAAAGGCAGGCTTTGGCAAAGTCCCGGATTTAGAACGTGGAAAAGTCCCGGAAGATTGGTGGTATTTCCCTGTTGTAGCGCGTTTGCATAGTGAAAGAACGGGTTATCCTACCCAAAAACCAGTAGCTTTGTTAGAGCGTATTATTCTGGCTTCATCCAACAAAAATGACTTGGTGGCAGACTTTTTCTCAGGTTCTGGCACAACATCATTAGTTGCCGCGAAACATGGAAGAAAATTTATTGCATGTGATGAATCTATGCGAGCAGTGCAGACTTTGCGAGCGAGATTGTCAGAGACAAAATCTGTATTTACTTTTGAGCGTGATTTGGCTATAAAAAACGAAGTTGCCAATAAATCTAAAAAGATAAAAGTCAAAATCGTGGGTGATAGGATTCAAATCCAAACTTCGTTGCATGTAGATTTTTGGGAAGTTGATTCTGCTTGGGATGGGAAAGTGTTCAAAAGCGTTGCTCAGGCTCAACGTCATGTAAGAAGTGGGGAGATTCCGATGGAATTAAAAATAAAAATCGGAGGCAAGGTCTGCATCCGATTAATCACTGTTGAAGGCAAGCAATTTCAATTACACATCTAAACGATAACCAACACCGCGAATAGTTTTGAGTAGTTTTGGATTATCAGGGTCGAGTTCTATGGCTTGACGAAGCCATGAGATGTGCACATCAAGCGTGCGTGTATCACCTGTGTAATTGGTTTCCCACGCTTTTTTGAATAATGGTTCGCGTTCAACGACCTCGCCATGTTTTTCCATAAGCAATTGAAGCAAAGTAACAAGGCGCGGAGTCAGTTTTGTGCTTTTACCCATGCAACGCACACGACGTTTTTCTAAATCCAAACGAATGGGACCAACGTGTAAAACATTTTTTCCATCACCGGGCAATAGTGGTTTGATTCGATTCGCTAATTTTTGTACTGTGAATGGTAAAACTAAAACCGCATCGGCTAAATCTTTGTTGACTTCGATTTCATCTTCAAGTATTAAGATGATAGGTAGCTTTGAATCTTTTTCACGAAGTGATTGACAAATTCTAATCCCCGTACTTCTTATGGATGCGGCATTGACGACAACTAAACTTGGGCTTACTTCTTTAAGACGTGAGACTGCTTTACTGCCATTTTGTGCGATATGGACATCAAATCCCTTTTTCTGCAAGTCCATTGCAAAAGAAGGGATTTCTGCGTGTTTGGCTTCTATCACCAATAAGGTGGTGGTTTTCATAATTTGATTGAGAACACCTGACTTTGATTTACCTTAATGACCTTAAAATTAATAATGGTGGGCTTTTTAAGTTTGTTAAGGTTTTTGCATTATACACTAAATCATCATAAATGCTTTTAATCTATAGTACTATTTGATGACAAAATCAATTTGCAATTTTTATAAGTCTGCTTGACTTTTTAGTACAAACTTGGTAATATCGGCGGGCTTCATAAACGATGCGGGGTGGAGCAGTGGCAGCTCGTCGGGCTCATAACCCGAAGGTCGCAGGTTCAAGTCCTGCCCCCGCTACTAATAAAAAGACTAGTGAGTTCTCACTAGTCTTTTTATTTTAATTTGTTGCTGTAGATTCAACATCTGCAAATGTTTTTCTAGTGCAAGTTGCGGTACTACAGACTGAAATTTTTAAGTAACTATTGCTTGAGTCATAATAACTGATGATAGGATAGCCTTTTTGATTTAATGCTAATGAATTGAACCACCCCAGTTGACTGTTGTTATGTAAACTCGTAATAGTTTTTGTGGTGCAATCTATATTGGAGCAAACCGCAATTTTCAAGTTTCCCTTGGTGCTATTGAGATAACTAATGACGGGTAAGTCTTTACTATTTAATACAAGCGAAGTATTAAAGCCAACACTCCCTTCACTATCAACACGTGTGATTATTTTTTGTGAGCAGATTTGATTTAAGCAAGTTGCTAATTTCAAATCACTGTTTGTGGCGTCCCAATAACTGATGATGGGGTGGCCATTTTTTGTTAGCGCTAAAGATGTATCTCCACCGACATTTCCTTTGCTATCTAATGTGAGGATAATTTTGTTTTCACAAAATAATTCTCGACAGATTGCTAACTTCAAATCTCCATTGGCTTGGTCAAAATAACTGATGATGGGTAAATTATCTTGCGTGAGTGCTAGTGAAGAATTTGTGCCAACATTTTCATTTGAATCAATTATGCTGATGGTTTTATTTTTACAATCCGCATCATGGCAGATTGCTAATTTCAAAACACCATTGGTTTGGTCAAAATAACTGATGATAGGAATTTCGTTGTTAATGAGGGCGAGTGAAGTATATTGACCAACAATTCCTTCGTTATCTAACACTTTGATAATGGATTTTTGACAGACTTTGTCTTTGCAAAGGATGAGGCGTAAATCACCGTTAGTTTGGTCAAAATAACTGATGATTGGGAAATCTCGGCTATTTAATTTAATAGATGTGTAAAACCCAACTTGTTTTTCATTGTCTATGGATGTGATTATTCTGCTTTTGCATTTTCCATCTTGGCAAATGGCTAACTTCAATGTGCCATTTGTGATGTCGTGATAGCTAATAACAGGTAAGCCTTTGCTGTTGATGGCTAAAGATGTATGCGAGCCTACATTGCCGCTATTATCCACAATTGTGGTGATGCTTGAGGCATGTGCAGGTGTTGTGAAACTAGCCATTAAAAATGCACATAACAAAACATTGATAGTTTTGGTGAATGCTTTCATTTTTCCTCTTTTTCTTTGGCGATAATCACATCTAAGAAAGTGAATAAATTTTCTATACTAGAAAAGAAAAAAGTTTCACTCGTGTGAGGGTTATCCACTTGAACACGCCATGTTGAGGTTTCATCTTCACACCAAACACGTAAGAGAAAGGCATGATATTCCCGCGTTGAAGCAGGTTTCCCCGAAGGTTGAGGCGTGTGCGTGCTATAATCGGATTGTTGGGTTAAGTTGGTCATAATCCCAACTATATGAATCCCCCGCTTAGAAAACGCTTAGAGATATATGCCACCCAAACTTCGACTGACTTTATTCGGTGATGTTGCGATTCGGAAAGGTAAAAAGAGGGTTGAGGGATTTTCTTCGCGTGCGGCAGAGGCTTTATTTTTATATTTGGTTTGCAATCGCCGCCCAATTGCACGCGAAACATTGGCAGAACTTTTGTGGGCAGACCGTTCTTCTACGCAAGGTCTCACAAATTTACGCACCAGCCTTACCTCACTCCGAAAAGAATTAGATGATTATTTGGTTATCACGCGTGATTCATTGGCGTTCAACCATGAAATTGATTTTGAATTAGATATTGATGAATTTGAAACGCAATTAAAAATTTTAGGCTTGCCCGATCAAGCCCGTATGCCACAAAATGAAGAAGATGCTTTGGCTTTGCAAAGTGCATTAGATTTGTATCATGGGGATTTTTTAGAAGGCTTTCATTTACGAGATGGGCAAGGCTTTGAGGAATGGGTGGTTTTGCAACGTGAACGCTTAAAACGCTTTGCACGTGAAGGTTTTCGCCTCTTGACTCAGTTTTATCTTGGTCAAGCAAAATATACAGAAGCCACGCTTTCAGCCACTCGTTGGCAAAAACTTGATGCTTACGATGAAGAAGCCTGCCGTGCTCAAATGTGGGCATTGATGCGGACGGGTCAAAAAAATGCGGCTTTAACTTGTTATCAAACCCTAAAACAAAAATTGAAACAAGATTTGGGTGTATTACCTTCATCTGCAACCATTGATTTGTTTCAACGCTTACAACAAATTGATATTCCACCTACCATCCATTTGCCAGATTTTTCAAGTAACTTCTTGGGGCGTAAAAATGAAATTGAAAAACTCGAAAACTTATTAATCAATTCCCAAACTCGTTTGGTGACATTGGTTGGTACTGGCGGAATTGGAAAAACTCGTTTGGCTGTTGCAATGGCTCATTCTTTAGTTGAAAGAAAGCCTGCTCAATTTTTACATGGCGTTAGTTTTGTTCCATTGGCAGTGATTCATTCATCACAAGATATCCCCTTGCGCATTGCTGAAGCAATTGGTTTTGTATTTCAAGGCACAGATTCACTTCAAAAACAATTGCTCAACTTTTTGAAAGACCGCGAAGTTTTACTCATTTTAGATAATTTTGAACATTTGATGAACGAAAGCGGGACAGCACTTGCTTTTATTGTTGAAATGTTACGAGAAGTCCCACATGTGAAATTAGTGGTTACAACGCGCGAACGTTTGAATTTATTTAACGAAATCGTGTTTGATATTAATGGCTTGGATGTCCCTGACGAAGATACATTTTCTCCACAAGATTATAGCGCTGTCACTTTATTTTCACAAAATGCACAAAGAGTTCAACAAACATTTTCTTTAGATGATGCCAATAAAAAATCTGTGGCGCAAATTTGTCGTTTGGTAAATGGTGTGCCATTGGCAATTGAGTTGGCTTCGGCATGGATGCGAAATTATTCTTGTGAGCAAATCGCTGAGCAAATCAAAACTGATTTGGATTTTCTTGCGAGTCCATATCCTGATATGTCAGAAGGTCATAAAAGTTTGCGGGCTGTGTTTGAGCGTTCATGGTCATTGCTTAATGCCGATGAGCAAAATACTTTTGCACAGCTTTCTATTTTTCGGGGCGGCTTCACGCTCGAAGCAGTTGAGGCGGTGATTCTGCAAAATAGCAGTAACAATTATCCACAAGAAGGAAGCGCAGAAGTTCTTTTATCTACACTGGTAGACAAATCACTTTTACAAAAACATCCTGATGGTCGTTATGATATTCATCCGCTACTTTTGCAATATGCTTCGGAAAAATTATCCGCTTCATCTGCGGACTTGGAAACTGTTTCAGCGCGACACACATCTTACTATCTGACATTTTTGATTCAACTCGGTGATGGTGGAACACCTGAGCAACGCAATGTCATTCGACCTGAAAGAGATAATATATCTCGTACTTGGTTAGATGCGGCAGAAAAAAATATGTTGAATGAGTTAGAACAAACCTCAGGAATTTTGCATAATTTTTTTAGTACACAAAGTTGGTTTCAAGAAGGCGTTGATTTATTTGCAAACATTTTAGAAAAAATATTTAATCCTGAACAAAATGAAACACATGGGCTTGCTGTTGAATTATTGAGTCGTAAGGCGCGGATGCACACACAAATTGGTCAATTAGAAAAAGCCAATGCAGATTTAACACAAGCCTCAACTTTATTAGATTCCTTAAATAACCCCGCCAGCCGTTCGCGTGTTTTAGATTCGCTTGCAATTACCAGTTATTATGCTGGTGATTATGTTCACGCAATGGATTTGGCGCAAGAAAGTTTACAAATTTCTGAAAATGAAAATAATTTGGATGGCATGGCATTTTCATTAAACTTTTTAGGTAGTTGTGCAAAAGTAAAAGGGGATTATGAACAATGCCGAAATTATTTTCAACGCGCATTTGAAACCTATCAAACGATGAAAGACGAAATTGGTGCGGCAATGGTGTTAAATAATTTAGGAAATTTATTGCAAGTACAAGGCAATTATCAAGAGGCGCAAGGTTACTACATACAAAGTAGTGAAATTTTCAAAACGCAAGACCATATTCATGGAGCGGCAACAACGCTTGGCAATGCTGGTAAATTGGCAGGTAGGCAAGGCGACTATAAACTTGCTGAGAAATTGTTATCAGAAAGTCTTGTTTTGAAAAGAAAAATCAACGACCAACGTGGCGAAGCAGTTGCATTAGCAGGTTTGGGAGATGTAGGTTTGTTAGTAAAAGATTATAGTGAAGCAAAAACACAATTCTTTAACGCACTAAAACTTGCAAAGCAAATTGGTGATGCCCAATTGATGTTAGATATTCTCGCCGCACTTGCTTTACTAGCTGATGAACAAAATCAAATTGAGTTATGCGGGAATTTGTTCTCTTATGTGTTAAGTCAAAGTGGCACATCAGAAGAAACCCGCCAACGTGTGGCAAAATTAAAAGATAAATATTCGCAGGAAGTCGGGGAGTGGAATCAAGAAACAGTTGAAGATGTTGTGAAAATTATTTTGAAAGAAAAATAATTACCATTCAGCTTTTTTGGTTGTATCCAAACCTGCATGAATGCCAACTCTTT
>ERZ761602.2195-NODE-2195-length-31728-cov-5.237963_pt1 | contig 31728 bp, 30 predicted proteins | sample MGYA00512165_ERZ761602 | MGnify/ENA primary metagenome ERZ761602 (study PRJEB28899, sample SAMN02445085) | bioreactor sludge metagenome | biome: EBPR sludge; isolation source: Thorneside wastewater treatment plant | place: Australia: Brisbane, Thorneside...
GATCATACTCACGCACTCGATATCCCATTTTTACCAGTGCTTGTTTGAAAGGTTCCGCCATTCCAAAGAGCATTTGTATTTCAAGTGCATTCGAGGCCAACCCGAGAGCTTCGGCGGTCGCAAGACAGTACGCGATGGATCGAATATTATGCGAACCCACAGCCAACTCGATATGCGGATAAGCCTCGAGCAACAATCTGGCGCAATTTTCAAATGAAGCGTCCGATTCGGATTTTTTTAAAAAGACCGGACATTCCCAACCATTTTGATCGGCCACGATTTTTTCGTAATCCCAATACGCGCCTTTCACGAGACGAATGGTAAATGGCGTACCGCGCTCTTTTGCAAATTGAATCCAGTCGCGCACATCTTCCTCAGCGGATCGAAGATAGGCCTGCACCACAATTCCCCAATGACGATAAGACTTAAACTCTGGGCGTGAAATGAGGCGCTTGAATAAATCCCGGAACAATTCCTTCAGAGCAAATTGCTCCATGTCGAAATTAATAAAAACGCCATTTTTTTGAGCGGTCGCCATCAGAGGAACGAGCTTTTGCTCTAAGCGATCCAGACTCGTTTGATACGCCACCGAATCTACTCGGCAGTCCAATGCAGAAATTTTCACAGAGATATTGACCGGTGGAATACTTCCGAGCGAAGAACGATCCAAAATTGGATGCTCCTTTAAGGAGCGAGCTCCGAGACCTTCAATCAATTCTAAGTAGCGATCGTAGTAGTGCTGAGCTTCGTCTTCTGCCACCACAGCCTCGCCCAAAATATCGAGTGTGAACGCTAAACCATGCTCTCGGCGAGCGGTTATCTTAGGAAGAGCCTCGTCCAACGTCTCTCCCACGATAAAGTGATTAGCCATCTGACGAACCTGAAAATCCGAGAGTGAAACTACACCTCGGTTGATAAATGGCACTCGCATCATCGCCGTCGCGACTCTCAAGATCATCGGCCACTTCGTCTTTGAAGAAGGAGCCTGCAAATATTCAATCAAGTGATCCTTCCGCTGCGCGGGAGTTTTCAAAACCGGCAACACATCCACAAATCGAAATAGCTGCGTCTTCACGCGCGCATTCCCTGTCGCCAGCTCCATGATCTTCGAGATCCAAAACCCCTTCCCGAGTGGATTTAATCGGCTCTGCTCAAATATCTGATGACCCAAAAGCTGAGTACGTGCTTCAATTTTTTGTTGCAGAAGATTGTCCATAGATTGGGATGCAGGAATTGAATTTGGAAAAGCGAAAGCTTCAGATCTTTGGCTCATTTTTAGTTGGCCTTCTCCTTTTCGTAGGAGGCTACTTTCTCTATCAAGACTTGCGTTCCCTCCTTATTGAGAAACGTTCCTCGTTAGAGCGCATCGCTTTTTCTGCTTCCAGGCTCATTTCCGCTTCTGCGGTAGAGCAGTCGCTCGCCACCAAGGATTCTCAAACCGAGACGGATAGTCAACTGCAGGAACAGCTCTTTGAACTGGCGAATCAATTTAAAGTGAGCGGTAGCCTAACTATTGTAGACCTACGAGAAACACCCCATCGCGTGGTCTCCTCCACTCGCCCCAATGTGCGGAAGGGAGATCCCTACTGGGGAGCGGCCGAAAAGCTATCCGCCTTTCAATCCGATCTTGGCGCCACCACGGGGATTCATCGCCAATTCGGAGATCTAACGATTTCCGCCTTTGCACCGGTACCTGCGATTAATGGGACAGCTTCCGCGTTACTCGTCTACGATGCCGCAGCATCTAATTTCTTTTATCGGCTTGTCGGCTACTGTCTTCACTATCTCTTGTTGGCCATTGGTCTTCTCACGCTCGGAGGATTTCTATTTGTCTGGAATTCGATGAAGTCCTCGAGACTTCTCGATAGTACGCGTTCCCAATTTGGAACTCTTTTAAGAGAAAGTACGGAAGCGGTAATCTTTCTCAATTTGAAAGGCCAACTCGAGCGAGTGAACGATGCTGCCCTTACTCTTCTCAATGAAAATTTTGATTCATTGAAGGGCCGTAGTATTTTTAGCGGTAAAGATGCTGGCATCGCGATTACACCGCTTGATCCATCTCGGAATATTCTAAAGCAAGCTCTTGAATATGGAGAGCGAGTTCAAACTCGTGCCAAGTTGAAGCTTAAAAATGATCACACTCGGTTTGTTTTGCTCACCGCCTCACCCATCGCTGTTGGCGAACGCAAAATAGGTGCGGTCGTGGTCTTTCGGGACATCACGGATGAGATTATTCGGGAGCACGAATTAATTTACAATCGAGTGAGCATTCCAGAATCCAAAAACATAGCGGATGCCTACGGCATGAGCGATTTGGAAACTCAATGTTTAAACCGACAGTACCTCAACTCATTTTTAGAATGGGATCGATTGAAATGGATGACGTTCGAGGGTTGCTCCATGATTTTGATTGAGCTCTCAGGTGAATCGTTAAAATCCGTCGAAGCTGCGAATCTCATGGGGCGAATGGCGGCATTCTTGAAACAATTCTTCCGTAAGGGCGACAAAATTGTTCGTTATAACGATTACCAGTTCATCGTTTTGCTTCCTCAGACCGCTCTGAAAAAGGCTGAGACAATCGGTTCCAATCTGATCACGCAACTTTCAGGCCAATTGGAAGGCCGAGGTTTAGACATTCAAATCGGCGTGACTGAACTGCAGAATAAAGAGCTCGGCCAGGACTGGTTGGCCCGCACGGAAATCGCTCTCGATCGAGCTCGCAAAATTGAGCAAGGTCCAAAGATGCACGTTCAAGATCTCGGAGAACTTGAGATCCTTAATTAGGACTTCGCCAAAGGCGCAAAAATTCCATGGCATAACTGCCTATGCAAGGAAAGACCGCGAGGCCATTTCGCCACGCTTCTTCAATCGCGCAACAAAAGTTGCTAACTCCAATCGAGTCCTAGCAGATTCGCTCTCTGGCCCTAAACTTGCTGCTTTCTGAGTGACAGGAGACCGTCATGAAGCTCGGAAGGAACTCAGTACAAGTCATTCTAAGTGCCTCGCTTCTCACTGGCTGCGCCGGAAGCAATCTCGACTTCAATGAGCGAGACTTAAACGGCGAAGACCAAAATCTCGGTGGCGGTGGATTTAAGGAACGAACTTTCGCGAACCCCCCAACGCCCACTCCTACGGTCATTATTAAAAACCCCGTATGCGATCCCTTCGATACCGGTAACCAAGGGTCCGACGCACGAAATGGATTGCTCAGCCAAGAAATCGTCTACGTGCCTGCAGCGCAGTCGGGAAGTATTCACAATTTTGCGTCCTTCTTTGAGTTGGACCCTATGACGAATCAATCCGTGCCACGTTATTCGATCGATCGAGAAGTCATCATTCACCGCGTGGATGTCTTTTCCAGACAATTTAGCCAAGGCTTTTTCTCGATGAGTGATCCTACTATGGCTCTTTCGATACCGGGAACGGACGAAACCTTGAATGAATGGTTTGGTATGCAGTACTCGGCCAACCTTCGTTTGCCGGCCGATCGCGACGAAGGACTCTACGAATTCATGTTGATTGCTGACGACGGATCGAATTTGAGAATCGATACAGGCTCAGGCCTTCAAACGTTGATTGCAAACGACGGTGTCCATGCTGAGAAAGCTAAATGTTCGGCGGTAGAAAAAATCGTCGAGATGAAACGCGATTCGAACTTTCCCATTCAGCTCGATTACTTTCAAGGACCTCGTTACCACATCGCGATGACTCTCCTCTGGAGACGTCTCGACAACGCTGAAGTGGCTACGCATGTGGCCGATGTCGAATGCGGAAAACAAGCGAATGATTACTTTTTTGATTCTCACACCTCTACTCCAAAAGCTCCATTCAACGGGCTTCTTAACCGAGGCTGGGAAGTAGTGCCCGCGGATGCATTTTTTCTACCGGGAGAAGATACAACCAATCCTTGTCTTTAAGTTTGTTGCTTAGGTTTCAAGAACAAGTGAAACCCACACCGAACCAATGACCCGCCCCGGAGTTGTAAAAGCTCCGGGGCTTCTCATTTTTTAGAGAAAAAGTCGGTAGAATTATCGCTCGCGACGACCGGAGCGCGAGTAGCACTCGTCTGTCGCAAAGTGCCCTCCGCTTTCAAACGTGAATACTCTTCAAGAGTGATACTTCGTTCTTCTGAATTCTCTGCTACAAATTTCACCCGAGAGTAGCCTTCGTCGCCTAAATCTCCATTTGCGAATTTTAACGGCGCAGCTCCCACATGCCACAAAAGAGCATTCAGATCCGGCAAGGTGAATACCTTAGCCTTGGCATGATCCAAGTCTGACAGAGTCGCTCGACTATACCTTCCCACTTCTTGCAAAAGCCGCAACTTCGACTTTGAAAAATTACGAAACTCTAACTCTAAGCGACTGCCATCTTGAAACTCGATCACGGCCCGCAAAGGATTGGAGGAAGCCGCTGTCTCTTCCTTCGCACCCTCGTCAAAAATGAAGATACGTTCAATTCGGGAAGCGACATCAAACGAATTAATCTGGCTGAGGTTGGTTTCAGCCTCCCCCGCTTTATCCGTATATATTCTTTGGGTATCGATGGAAGAAATCACCTTTTGAGCAGTCGTAGATACCCCGGCCGTGGGAGACGCCACCGTCAGTATTGAAATGAGAAGTGAAATAGTCATCCTCGAGATCCCTTTGGACATTTTAAGTGCAAAGGGCATGCCATAAAAAAAGCGGGCTAGCGCCCGCTTTTTCTCAACCTAAGTTTTCAAATGGGTCATGCCTGCCCCGATTATTCCGGAAGCATTATCAAGCGACCATAACGACTTCCGCCCGTAACTTTTACTGCGGCGGCTTCGCGAGCGCGATCTTCTAAAATGACTTCAATCGCCTTCACGACAAGCTGCAACTCTTGCACTTTTGGAGAGGTAGGAGCACCGGAATTGCTCATGTAGAGCACTTGATTCGCCGGCAAACTAGACGGATTGTTCACTCCGAAGAATTGCCGGGATTCGATATCGGCATTTGCTCCAGCTTCTTGGCGAATTTTGCGACGCATTTGACCAACAGTGACGGCTCTTGGTTCACCCTGTTGAGCGGCGGCTTCTTCAATCGCAGCCTGTAAATCCTTTTTGGTGGAGGATAAGAGCGTTTCTAGCTCCTCTTTTGAAAGAGTGCGACGACCTTCGAGTTCATTGACCAGCGCTTGAGAAAGCATAACTTTCTTAAAAGCCCCGGATCTTTCCAGGTCATAGGCCTTACGAGCTTCCTGCACAGAAAGCGTGGCCTGATCTTCGATTGTCAGTCGGTCGATAAAGCTAATTTTACGATCGATCGTGCTTAACTCCGCGGATTCCAGAATCACCTTGTCTTTCATTTTAGAAGAAATTTCATCCCTTTCGGCACTTGAAACGCCCGCCCAAAGAATTGAAGGCGAGGATAAAGCCAATGCAAAACCCACTGCATAGATAGATTTCATAAATTAAACCCCCTGACCGCCCAATCGCTTCGGGACAGTCATGCTTAGAAAATTGTTGTTCGTTTATCTGCCTTCGGAAACCCGTAACCAAAAGCTGAGTCCTTATATAGCACACTCGATTTTGGATGCAAGGTGCCGCAAAACCCCTCAATCCGCGGGTTTAAGCATCTCTAGGTGCGGAATGCCGTCTTCATCGTAGGGTCCATGGACCACCTGAAAACCGTAAGATTGGTAATACTCTCGAAGGTATTCTTGCGCGGAAATGCGAATTGCCTCCTTCGAAAGATACTTGAGAGCCTCTGCCATCAGCAATCGCCCTACACCTTGCCGTCGAACCTTGGGAGACGTTACAACCCGACCAATCGAACGTTCAGAATATTTCACACCCGCCTCCGGCACTCGAAGATAAGCCGCCAGAGTCCCGTCCGATAAATAGCCGAGGAGATGCTGAGATTTAACATCGACGCCATCGACGTCTTGATAAGGACAGTCCTGCTCGACAATGAAAACTTCCGATCGAAGCGCTAGCAATTCGTACAGTTCAGTCGCCGTGAGTTCTGAAAATTTTTTCCATTTCCAGTTGTGAATGGGCGACCTATTTGAGCTCATTCATGATTTCGGTCAAGACCGACTCCGGGGGACGCAAAGTATCCATGCTCATTTCTACAAGCGGCGTCTGTGAAAGCTTCTCAACGTCCTGAAATGGAACTGAGTTTGGATCGACATAGAAAAGTCCCGTGAGAAAAATTCCCTTCTCCTCAGCTTCCACAAGTAAATCGAGGGCGGCCTTTCGATTCGTAGGATCGTAATCTCTTTCGATTTTTTTGAGTGTAATGTGTGAACCATCCGGGAGCTGCACCGTCTTTACGGTGCCGGGAGCATAGTCCACTTCGATGGGAGTATAAGAAGGAACAAATCCAATTTCATGAATAAGCTGATGGTTGTCCTTCATAAATTTATAGGACTTTGTGGAGCCTTCGTGATTGTTGAACGTGATACAGGGACTGATGACGTCCAAAAAGGCCAGGCCCCGGTGTCTGAGACCGCCCTTCAAGAGCGGAACCATCTGCTTGGCGTCCCCTGAAAATGAACGGCCCACAAACCCACATCCCAAATCGATGGCCATCGAGCAGAGGTCGATGGATTCAAATTTATTCACATCCCCCTTCTTCATCGCCGAGCCGCGATCAGACGTCGCAGAAAATTGTCCTTTGGTAAGTCCATACACGCCATTGTTTTCGACCACATAAAGCAGCGGGAGATTACGACGAAGCACGTGAACAAATTGCCCCATTCCAATACTCGCAGTGTCTCCATCGCCACTCACCGCAATGTTAATCATATGACGATTCGCAGCCGCCGCTCCCGTGGCCACGGATTGCATTCTTCCATGAACAGAGTTGAATCCATGCGCGCGAGAAAGAAAATAGGCGGGAGTCTTTGACGAGCATCCAATTCCACTGAACTTCGCCACTCGATTCGGCTCAATGTTCAATTCATAAAAGGCAGAAATAATGTGGAGCGTAATAGAATCATGACCACATCCTGTGCAAAGGGTAGAGGCCGCACCTCCATATTCCTTTTTCGTCAAACCCACTCGATTGGGCGTCAACATTGGATTTGCGCGTGCTTCTGCTTCGCTCATTATGCAACCCTCACAAGATTCTTCCGAGATTCCTCGGAAACAAAAATTTGATTGGCAATGAGACGCGCATGAATGGGCAGGCCATCGAAATGGACGATGCTTTTCAATTTTCCTGCATGCGCAGAAATTGAAGCCTCCATGCGAAGCAAACTGGCCATCTGGGCATCTCTATTTTGCTCCACCACATAGACGATCTCATGCGCGGCAATGAACTTCTCTACCTCACCGCTAAATGGAAAAGCGCGAACTCTCAAATAGTCCGCGGAAAGCTGATACTCCTTCTTTAGCAAATGGAGTGCTTCCAACATTGGATCGTCGCTCGAACCGTAAGCGATGACCCCAATTTTTTGCGTTCCACTCCCCGTCAGTATCGGTTGCGGGACGGCGGCCTTTGCAGTTTCGAATTTTTTCGAAAGGCGATTCATCACTTCGACATATTCCGAACCCTTCTCCGTATACGCTGCCTTGGCGTTGTGCCCTGAGCCGCGAGTGAAATAAACCCCACGAGGATCTTTCATGCCGGGTAAAGTTCGATAGGGAATGCCGTCACCATCTGGATCGCCGTAACGCATCCAGGTGGCTAACTTGTCTCCGTCCTCGTCCGTGAGCACTTTTCCGCGATCCGGAGCTTTACTCAAATACGGAAAGGGATCCGCCATATGGAAATTCATTCCCAAATCCAAATCACTCATCACGAGAACCGGAGTTTGAAATCTCTCGGCCAAATCAAATGCTTGAGCTGTGAATTCATAAACTTCTCGAACGTTGCCCGGAAAGAGTAAGAGATGTTTGGTATCTCCGTGACCCAAGGTGGCCGCAAACAAGACATCTCCCTGCGCAGTTCGAGTGGGGAGACCGGTAGAGGGCCCCACGCGCTGAACATCCACCACCACGGCTGGAATTTCTGCAAAATAAGCATAGCCAATAAATTCCGACATGAGACTGATTCCGGGGCCTGAAGTTGCCGTCATCGCACGCGCGCCCATCCAAGAAGCCCCAAGCACCATTCCGATCGCCGCCAATTCGTCTTCCGCTTGCAGAATGGCGAAGTTTTTTTCTTTCGTTTGAGGATCGACGCGAAAGCGCTCGGAAAATTCTTGGAAGAAATCCACCAAGCTTGTTGAAGGAGTAATAGGATACCAACTTACAACAGAGCATCCTGCGAAAATTGCTCCGAGCGCTGCAGCGGCATTCCCTTCGATCAGAATTTTTCCCTGTGTTCCATCCATCGCCTCCACTTTGAGAGGCATTCGAATATGAGATAGAGACGACTTCACATAATTTCTGCCCGCGGCCAATGCCGCTTTATTCAAATCAATGACCTTTTGCTTCGTCTTAAATTGTTGGGCCATCGCTAGACCGATGGCTTCGTCCGTTATTCCCAAAAACTCCGCCACCACTCCGACATAGACCATGTTCACCGCGAGCTTTCGAAGGCGCGCCTCAGGACAGGCCTCGGCAATGAGTTTGGAAAAGGGAACCGAAATAGAGACGACGTCCTTTCGGATCGCTTCGATATTCATGTGATCGTGATGAATGACAAAAGCTCCGGGTTCCAACGCCTTCACGTCCTCCACATAGGTCTGATCATTCATACAGATCAAAATTTCAGAGGCGACCTTCCGCGCAACCCAACCATCTTTGTTCACGCGAATGGTGAACCAAGTGGGTAAACCTTGAATGTTGGAGGGAAAAAGATTCTTACCGCCGACTGGAATTCCCATTCGAAAAATCGATCGCATCAGAACATTATTGGAAGATTGTGATCCCGAGCCATTCACCGTGGCCACGTGAATAGCAAAGTCATTGACTTTCACTGTCTCAGCACCCATGGCGCACAAATTAACGAAAACTCAGCCGCCCAGATAGGCCTTTTTCAGCTCTTCGTCGCTCGATATCTCGTGGGCCAAGCCACTGGCCACAATATGGCCGGTCTCCAGCACATAGGCTCGATGAGCCACTTTGATGGCCATATGCGCATTCTGCTCGATTAGCAAAATACTAATGCCGTCTGAGTTAATTTTTTGAATGAGTTTGAAGATATTCTGGATGATCTTTGGAGCCAGCCCCAAGGACGGCTCGTCCAAAAGGAGAAGCCGGGGCGCCGAGAGAATCGCTCGCCCAATGGCCAACATCTGTTGTTCCCCACCCGAAAGCGTGCCTGCATGTTGATGTAACCGTTCCGATAAAATGGGAAAGAGTTCAAGGACGTGCTTCAGATCGGATTCCCAGTCCGTTCGATGGAACGCTCCCATCTCCAAATTTTCTTTGACGGACATGGTGCCTAGAATTCCACGTCCTTCCGGAACGAGCGCCATACCTTTTTTTACAATTCCACTCGTTCGACTATGGCTCAAATTCTCGCCACGAAACGAAATAACTCCCTGTTTCAAGGGAACCATACGCATAACTGATTTTAGGAGAGTCGATTTACCAGCCCCATTAGCTCCCAAGAGCGCGACAATCTCACCTTCTTTGACCTCGAGCGAAACGGAATCGAGAGCCTGAACAGCCCCATATGAAACCGAGACCTGCTCTACTTTCAGGAGAAGTTCCGCCATCGTTAAACTTCCTCTCCAAGGTAGGCTTTGATCACCTCAGGATTTTTACGAATTTGTTCGGGATTGCCTTCAGCGATGAGCATGCCATGATCCAGCACGTAAATCCGCTCGCACACGCCCATAATAAATTTCATGTCGTGTTCAATCACCAAAATCCCAATCTGAAATGTATCCCTCACAAATTTGACCAGCTTCAGAAGTTCAGCCGTCTCTTGTTGATTCATGCCGGCCGCAGGTTCGTCCAAAAAAAGAAGTTTTGGCTCCGTGCTAAGCGCTCTCACAATTTCAAGTTTTCTCTGATCGCCGTACGGAAGATTGCACGCGAGTTCATCTTCCTTGCCATCAAGCTTGAAGATACTGAGCAACTTACGAGCGCGCGCCCGAATCTCCATTTCTTTGGTCTGAAACTTCTGAGAGTGGAGCAATACCGATAACAGTCCATAGTCGACCCGTTTGTGAGAAGCGACCAACACATTTTCCATCACCGTTAAATCTCTAAACAGTCGAATGTTCTGAAAGGTTCGAGCGCAAAAACATTCATTAGTAATTTCGAAACTTTTTAAATTCTCAGTCGACTTCCCCACAATCGCCACATGACCCGTCGTGGGCTTGTAAATTCCAGTCACTAAATTAAAAAATGTGGTTTTTCCCGCGCCATTGGGACCAATCAACCCCACGATCTCTCGCTCTTTCACCTCAAGCGTAACATTTTGAACAGCCTTCAAACCGCCAAAGGAAATGCCGAGACCTTGTACTTGAAGAAGCGATTGGCTCATGACGATTTTTTTACGCCTTTCCTCAAGCTTACTGGCAAGTACTCCCAAATTTCTTTACGTCCCAAGAGACCTCTTGGGCGAGTCAGCATAACGACAATGAGAATGAGGGAGTAGAGCACCATCCGCAAATCCAATTGAGTAATGGTTTGAAGTTCACGCAGTCCTTCTAGCAACACCGTGAGGCCCACCGCGGAAAGAATACTTCCGCTCAAACTTCCCATCCCGCCAAGCACCACCATCGCCACAATCTGAAAGGAGTAATTAAAAGTGAACGTCGATGGATTTAAGTACTGATAGTAATGCGCGAAAAGCGCTCCAGCGACACCCGCCAAAAACGAAGAAAAGACAAATGAACGAACCTTAATGCGCGTCGTAGAAAGTCCCATGGCAAGCGTGGCAGTTTCATCATCTCTGACCGCCATAAATTGTTGCCCTGGAATACTTTTAAGCAATCGATGCAATGCTAGCGTTGAAACAATGCAAACGCCGACGACCCAATAGAGATTGGTAAGACCGGGAATACCCCCAATCCCTCGTGCTCCTCCGATGGCTTCAATATTGAGAATGATGACCCGAATGATTTCACCGAATCCAAGGGTCACAATTGCCAAATAATCTCCGCGCAATCGCAAAGACGGAACGCCCACTAAAAATCCAACGATACCTGCGGAGACACCGCCTACCAGCAATGCCACCACAAATACCAAATGGGAGATCACACCCCCGCTTACATATTCGGGGGATATATAAAGAGTCGTAAGCGCAGCGGAAGTATAAGCCCCTACCGCCATAAACCCCGCATGCCCGAGGGAAAATTGACCGGTAAATCCATTCACCAAATTCAAACTGACCGCAAGGATGATATTAATTCCGCACAGTGCCAGAATCGTCTGCTCATACGGGCCTACCCAGTCGCTGAAGACAAACCCGAGAACCAAAGTAAAAAGGGTGATGATGAAAACATCTCGACCGACTCGCATCATACTTTTTCAATCCTGGATTTTCCGAGTAGCCCTGAAGGCCTAACGAGCAACACCACAATTAAAATTGCAAAGGCAATCGCGTCTCGAAAAGAGCTGGAGAGGTAGCCGACCGTAAATTCTTCTGCCATTCCCATCACCAAACCCCCGAGCACCGCTCCGGGAATGCTGCCGATGCCCCCCAAAACGGCGGCCACAAATGCTTTCAAGCCGAGCAATGTTCCCATGAGGGCATCCACTTTCGGATACATCGTAGAAACGAGCGTTCCCGCCGCGGCCGCCAACACACTTCCCAAAATAAAGGTAAAGGAGATCACGCGATCGACGGGTATTCCCAATAGAGCCGAGACCTCTGTATTTTCTGAAACGGCTCGCATGGCTTTGCCAAGCTTCGTGCGATAGACGATCCACTGCAACGCGACCATCAAAACGAAGGACAATCCAAGCACGAGTACTTGTAAATTGCTCACCTCAGCCCCAGCGATGGTGAAATAGACCTCTCGGGACATGAGTTCGGGATAGGACTGTGGAATAGCTCCAAAGACAAAATCGAGCTGCGTGAAATATTGAATAAAAAGCGAAACCCCTATCGCGGTGATCAAACAATTGATACGTGGAGCTTTTCGAAGCGGTCGATACGCTAGGCGCTCAATGAGAAAGCCGACAATTCCACATCCCACCATCGCAACCGTAAGGACCACCAAAAACAGCCCGATAGAAGGATCCATATGCGCTAAAAAATAAGGCGCTACGTAGAACCCAAACACCGAGCTCAACATCACCACTTCACCGTGAGCGAAATTGATGAGCTGAAGTATGCCGTAAACCATCGAATAACCGATGGCGATCAAGGCATACACACTTCCCAGTGATATGCCGTTGATCACATGCTGAATGAACTCAGCCATTCTTTTCCTTAAGGTTCGATCTTGCGAACGAATCGAAACACTAAGTCTTGCGCTTGGACGATCACGGCGGGTTTCGACGCATTTCGATTATGGTCCATGGTGATCACACCCGTCACACCGGCAAATGATTTAGTTTGGGCCAAAGCATCACGAATGGATTTTTTCGAAAAATCTGGAGCTCGATTGAGGGCATCGACCAAAACCAATGCGGCATCATAACCAAGCGCCGCCAATCCATCGGGCACTTCGTTAAATTTCGCCTGATATTTTTTGATGAATTCTTGCACGCGGGGATCTTTATCATCCGTCGTGTAATGATTGGACATGTAATTGCCGTTCAAAGCTGGCCCCGCAATTTCCGCAAGCTTCGGAGAATCCCATCCATCGCCACCGATGAATACCGCCTTCAAACCTAAGTCCTTCGCCTGCTTCATCATGAGACCGACTTCTGTGTAATAGCCCGGAACCATGATCACATCCGGATTCTTCGCTTTAATGGCCGTCAACTGGGCTTTGAAATCGATATCACCGCCAACATAGTTTTGCTCGACGATGATTTTTCCACCGAGCGCCGTGAATTTTTTCGTGAAGAAATCTGCTAATCCCACCGAGTAGTCGCTCTTCTTATCAATGAGCAATGCCGCAGTTTTGGCTTTTAAATTTTCGGTCGCAAAGACTGCCAACACGCTTCCTTGAAACGGATCGATAAAGCACACGCGAAAAATATAATCCCCAATCGCCGTCACTTCCGGATTCGTAGAAGAAGGAGAAATCATGGGAACTTGATATCGCTGAGCGACCGGAGCCGCCGCCTTCGATCGCGAGCTCGCCACTTCTCCAATAATTACATCCACATTATCTTTGGTGATGAGCTTCGTGACCGCGGTCACAGACTCTTCCGCCTTACCTTGATTGTCATAGGAAATGAGTTTTAATTTCTTACCCTTCACGCCGCCCGCAGCATTTACCGCCTCAATGGCCATTTCAATTCCGCGATGAGTGGATATACCGAACGTGGCTTCCGTTCCCGTCATCGATCCATATTCCCCGATCGTGATCACGTCCTCGGTCTTCTTCTTGCAAGCGCTCACGAAACTCATGGCCACGACGACGGCCAATGGAACAAAAAATTTGATCATACTTCGATAAGTCATACTCTTCCCCTGTGCTTTGTATTCGTTACTTCAACCGTTTGATCACGTGATAGCCATAAGGCGACGTGGTTTCACTAAATTCTGCGAGACCTACTTCGCCCACTTTCAATTTGAATCCCACATCTCCAAATGCAGGCACCATTTGATCTCTCGGAAATTCTTCTCCCGCTGGTGGAATGCCTAAGTTTGCCATTCCATAAATTCCAGGCGCTTGATCATCCGTGTACTGCTTCACCAATTCATCGAAGGTTGGCTTTCCCTTTTGAGCTTTTTCCAAAACTTCCTTGGCGAGTTTTTCAGCTTCCTTCACCGATCGCTTCACTTCTTTTCCGGGCAAGCTCCCCTGAAAGCCGATCAGAATATGCTGAACTTGGATTCGTTGAGGTTCATCGGACTTGGCTTGAGTCGTCGTTTCTGCCGGCTTCATTTCGGTGGTCGCTCCTTGTTCGGTAGGCGTTTCCGTAGTTGTGGTTGTCGGAGCTTTTTTGCATCCCACCCATGCAAAGGCACCCGCTAAAACTATTGTTGCAGCCAAAAGAATAGAGTGATTTTTCATTTGCGATGATCTTTAGCGAGGGGCCGAGGAAAGTAAATCGAAAACAAGGATGATGTCCAACGGCGGCAACTTCGGATAACTTGATCACGTGACTCGTGTATTGGGGATTGATCCGGGAAGTATCCGCACCGGCTTTGGCATCATCGACTACGAGGAGGGTTCGTGCACGCTCATTACCAGCGGCGTGATTGAACTCGATGAGGCAACTGCCGTCTCGGAACGCTTGGTCAATCTATCCAGTGATTTGGAAGACCTGCTCAGCCGCCACCGGGTCGATGAAGTGGCTCTGGAGTCGCTGTTCTTTTCCGTGAATGCCCAGAGTGCCTTGAAACTGGGTCAGGCGCGCGGCGTGATCCTGCTGGAATGCGCCCGCCGCAACCTTCCGATCCATGAGTACTCCCCTGCGCAGGTGAAATCTTCGGTGTGTGGGAGCGGCCGGGCCAAAAAGGAACAGATTGCTCAAATGGTAAAGGTTCTTTTGAAAATTCCTGCCAAAAAGGCCTTTCACACCTTCGATCAGGCCGATGCCTTAGCCCTTGCGCTTACGCATAGTCAGATGATTTCTTTAAATCGTCGTCTGAACGGAAAGTTAAATATCGAGACGGAGGATGCTCGAAAGTGATTGCTCAACTCAGCGGAAAACTCGCCACGAAGACTCCTACGGCGTCGGTGATTGATTGCTCAGGCGTTGGATACGAAGTTTTGCACACTCCTTTCACTGCCGAATCTCTAAAGACGGAACAGGTTACTCTCTATGTCCATACACATGTCAGAGAGGATCAACTCCAGTTGTTCGGCTTTTCATCGACTGAGGAGCGCGCGCTATTTCGCGAGCTTTTAAAGGTGAGCAATGTGGGACCGAAGTTGGCGCTCTCTATTATGTCTGGCTTGGCATACCGAGAGCTCCTCGATGCCCTCGGCCGGAAAGATGTCTCACGGCTTCAACAGATTCCAGGAATTGGAAAAAAAACGGCAGACCGATTATTAGTGGAAATGTCGGACCGAGTTTCGAAACTCGCGTTGGAATTTGCGGTTCCCGCCAATGCCCCAGACTCGGGATCGCGATTCTACGAACTGGAAAGCGTGCTCCTCAATTTGGGTTATCAGCGTACAGAGATCAGTCGAGTGGTCAAAACGCTACGCGCACGTTCGAGCGATTTTGAACAGCAGCCCTTGGAGACGATGGTGAAAACGACACTCAAAGAATTAACTCAGGTGAAAAGTGTATGATCATTGAAGATTCTCCAAACGCGTCTGCTGAAGATCGAGTTCTCAACCCTAAAATCGCGACCGAAGAGCGAGAAGAGGAAGTCACTTCGCTCAGACCGCTTCAGCTTCAGGATTTTGTGGGCCAGGAGAAAGTGAAAGCGAATTTGGAAGTTTTCATTCAAGCCGCAAAAAAACGCCGAGAAGCTCTCGATCACGTTTTGCTTTCCGGACCTCCGGGCCTTGGAAAGACCACCCTCTCGCACATTATCGCCAAAGAATTGGGCGTAAACATTCGCATTACGACGGGCCCCTCTATTGAAAAGGCTGGAGACCTCGCGGCCATCCTTTCGCATTTGGAACCCTTCGATGTCCTATTTATAGATGAGATTCATCGCCTGCCACGTACCGTGGAAGAGATTCTTTATCCCGCCATGGAAGATTTCAAAATGGATCTCGTCATGGGCGAGGGGCCGACGGCGCGATCGCTTCGCATTGATCTCCCTCCTTTCACACTGGTTGGAGCGACGACTCGAAGCGGATTGCTCTCCTCCCCCTTGCGATCGCGATTTGGAATTCCGCTACATCTTGAATTCTATTCGGATGAAGAATTGGGAACCATTGTGAAACGCTCCGCTTCAATTTTAGAAATCTCCATCAAGGATGATGCCGCACTTGAGATTGCTCGCCGATCCAGAAAAACGCCTCGAATCGCGAATCGCCTTTTGAAACGCGTGCGAGATTTTGCGGAAACTCGAAAGAACCAACCAGAGTCGACCGCGATTGACATGGCAGTGGCTCAATTTGCTCTTGAGAAACTGGATGTCGATGGAATGGGTTGCGATCCCAGAGATCGCAAACTGCTTGAAATCATCATCGATCAATTTGCGGGTGGTCCGGTTGGAATCGAAACTCTTTGTGCTGCCCTGCAGGAAGAGCGCGACACTTTGGAAGATGTGTATGAGCCCTATCTTCTGCAAATTGGATTTCTTGCGCGAACTTCTAGGGGACGAATGGCTACGGATTTGGCCTATCAACATTTGAATCGGAAACGTTCCAACGTATCCGCTCACACGGAAACTCAGCGCCCCCTATTTACTTGAGGGCGTTTTAGACGTTGGGAATCTCCAGCATCCCAAAGGGAGCTGGAGAGTTTTGCATACCGCTTCGGCTTCTGCCATGAGAGACTCTCCTTTCGCAGGATCTTCATCCGCCCATCGATAGCCCTCGAGGTACGTTTTTCGAGCGATTTGGAACAATGGCGCCGTCACGTCTTGCAATCGAAATCGCGGATAGCGCTCTTGCAGCCTTTTAGTTTGAGTGATTCCAATTCTTAACGCTTCGGAGGACGAGCTTTGGGACTTCAGGTGTGCTCTTAACCATCGCAATTCCCGCTCAAAAAGACCGGATTCTGTCTCACAACGATCGTCCGCGTCTTTGGGATAACCCGCAAGCTTGAATGTCTTTCTCATTTCTTCAAGTTCATATCGCGCACGTACAAATTTTTTTGATCGCACGGCGTCCCTAAAGCTTTCATCTAAACTTTGTAGATTTTTTAAGACTGCGTGATCCGAGAAATTCCAGTCTCCACTAGCGAGCGCAGTCTCAACTGGATCGCAGTGTTGCTGTTGTTTTCTTGCGGCGGCCCAAACGCCCGCAACGATGAGAATTAAAAGCCCGATCGCAAGCAGCATAGCCGACAATCTTTTGCCGGGACTCACAAGCGGAAAGTGATCCCACACGAGGATGTGGTCGGGATCGAGTGAAATCGCTTCCGACTCGATCATCGGAAGAAATCGATCGCGATCAGCGTCGTAAATCTGTCGCTGCTTTAGGTCTATCCGATAAAGACCGTCCACCTCAGCGATTCGAAATCCACAACCTTTTCGATTACCGGCATAGATCTCCGTATTGAAAAGGATGAACTTGGAGGTGGTCTTTAAATTTCTTGCGCTCCAAACTCTCAGCCGATGAATATCCGGCATGCGAATCCGCCAGAGAAATTTCATTTCATCACCGTCAAAATTTGAGGGCCGACTAAAAGAAAGAGCGTAGGAACCATGATGAAAATGCTTAGAGGCAAAAGTGTAAGCATCGTGAGTTTTCGAACTTCATCTTTCCATTGAAAGAGCAATCGCTGCGTCTCTTTTTCGGAAACCTCTTGAAGATATTCACTCAAACCTAATCCCGAAGTCCTCGCCCACAGAATGCCAGTGAGCAACGAAGGCCACGGGGCGGGCAATGTATGCGACAGTTTCTCTAAGAATTCTTCCGTGGACTCCACGTTCAACCCTGAGCGAAGAATTTGCCTTTGTAAGTGAGACGGGAGCTGCACGGCGGATGAAGCTTTCATCCAAGCCGTGGCAAAATCAAAACCCACATCCAAATAGACTGACATAAACTGGAAAAAGAAACTGATACTCAACATCGGCTTCAAGAGTCTCTGGGGTCGCCGACACAAAAAGTGCATGATGAGAAATCCAAACACCAGAACCGCGATGCCAGTACAAAACAGATCATACCGTCCGAGAGTCAAAAAACTGGGGAACAGTCCGCCCGACACAGCCGGCAATACGAATGGGAATATCACCGCAATTGAAATCGCAATCCACGTTTGAAACTTGGGAACAAACAGCAGGCTTTGTTCTTGTTTCTTCAATTTGGAAAGTGAATCAGCTGTTTTTGAAAAGATTTTTAAAAGACCTGCCATCTTTTGAGGTCCTCTCGGCGCCTGCAAAAGGATTTCGAAGAAGAGTACCCAAAGCAGATCTCCCGAGCCGCGCTCCTGCTCTTCACGAAGTACCTCCTCGGTTCTCCCGGAAGAGACTTTATGCAAAAGGATAGGGAGATATTTTTTTAGATAACGATCTTGTTCGCGCTCACTCAACCACTGAAGAATTCCTATCCAGGGTCTACCTGCGCGAAGCCCCGTCTCTAAGCTCCATGCCAGACGCGCTAGAGAATAAAGCGGAATAATCGACGTCATCCCACACTCCTCAATAAAAATTTTTCCTGGGCGTTCAGTCCACTCAGCTCGGAAATCTCCAAGATTCTTCGAGATCCATTCGAGTTTCTGCCACATTGAATAACGCCGTGGATATTCCGCGCGATGAGATCTCGGGTTACCGACTCCGAGAGACTCGTGGAAGACATCTGCACCAAGCCCTGCAATCGGTAGAGCGCGTCTTCAGTGGAATTTGCGTGAAGACTTCCAAGGCAACCTCGATGTCCCGTATTCATGGCGTGAATAAGATCCAGAGCTTCTTCGCCGCGAACTTCTCCAATCATGATTCGGTCTGGTCGCATACGAAGGGCCTGCCGAACTAAATGACGGAGAGTTATGGGAGGCAAATCAGCTCGCTCCTCAACACGCGTTTGTAAGAAAATCGAATTCTGCCTCTCCAGATAGAGCTCTGGCGTATCTTCAATCACGAGAATTCTTTGATCGGACGGAATGATTTTTAAAAGGGCACGAATGAGAGTGGTCTTTCCGGAACCCGTAGCACCGGAGATGAGGAAATTTCTTCTTTCTAGAATCCAGGAAGTTAAAACCCTCTTCTGCTTCTCAGAAATCATCTGAAAATTTTCTAAATCCTTTAGATCAAACGCTTGCTTCCGGATCCGGCGGATCGAGAGATGATACCCCTTACCGTTCGTTACGGGTGGACCAATCAAATGGCCTCTAGAACCATCGGGCAAATTGAAGTCGATAAAAGGCTGCGCCTCATGAATTGATTTGTGAATGTGAGTGAGAAGATTTTCTAAGTAGATTTCGTAGGATGCCGAGGTTTGAAAATAACATTTACTTCGTTCGAGAACTCCACTTCGCTCCACCCAAATTTTGTCATGTCCTTCGACGAGAATGTCGGTGACGAACTCATCTTGCAGTAAAGTCTCAATGGGCCCCGACAATCGCCATTCTTGATATTCTGCCTTGAGTGTGACTTGAACACTCTCAGGCAAAGCATTTCCGAAGCACCACTGATGGGCGGTCGCTTGAATTGCCTCCTCCAAACTGCCAGAGGGATTTTGTTTCACCCAAGACTGAAACGACTGTCGAATCAGAAAGCCAAATCTCCTTTGAATCTCCGACTCTCTATGAATTCGAACGGCCCATTCTCCCAGCCACTCCGGCTCTTCCGAACTCAAAGGCAGCCACCGAGTGGAACTCAAATCTCGAAATCCGGGCTTATTTTGAACAGTTAAAAACTGGGCATGAAGCGCGTGGAGTTTTTTTCCTGACAGTTGAACTTTGGCAATACGCTCGGATCCCACGGTGAGTTTTTCAACGTAAGGATGTAAGCGGATTTCCGCCGCAGATTCCAAAGACAGCCATTGAATGCAAGAATTAGACATCTATAAACTCGGCGAAGGAATCCAGCCGTGCTCCAATTTCTGAGGAGTGATGAAAATGTACGCCTCAGATTTTTCTTTTCTAAATGCTTCTGAACGAAAGAGTCTGCCGAGGATAGGAATCTCACTAAGTCCGGGGATTCCATCCGCCGCATTCGCTTGGTCAGATCTCACGATTCCTCCCACAGCCATCATCTCTCCCAGTTTTGTATAGAGCTGGGTCTTTAAAAGTTTTTTTCGCAAAGCGGGAATCCCTTCCACGGCTCTCTCCTGGTCGATATCAGACATTTCCGAGACGAGTGCGATATGAACCCGGTCGCCTCCCTGCAACTGAGGGGTGAATTTTAATATGAGGCCATAATCTTTGAAAACGAGCTGTCCCGATTCTCTACCCATCACGCGTATGGGAAATTCTCCACCCGCCAGAAATTCTCCCTCTTTGCCATTTTGAGTCACGACAGATTGTTTTGCATGAACCCTCGCCTCCCCTTTTCTCAAGGCGAGATCCAGAAAGGCTCGTATGGGATCCCCCACAAATTCGAATTGAGGTCGAAGAGACACCGACAGCCCCAAGGGAGAGTCGACTCGAAAACCTAACGATCGCAAGGCCGTCTTTTTGACCTCCACAAGAGCAATTTCCAAAAGAACGGTCGATTGATCGACACTTTGTTTCGCCCGCGACTCGGTTCTATACATCTTTTCTATTTTGATTCGAGGATAGATGGCTTGAAGTTCAGGGAGTCGATCAGACTCTATTCCCGAAACGACAAATGAATCTTTTTCAAATCGAATACTTGCTGTTGGATGGAGCTGCTTAAGTCTCGCCAAGACATGAGCCTGAGCGTCCTTCGAGAAAGACGTGCGATCCTCCACATCCGGATTCACCTGGAGATATTCATCCAAGCGAATGCGATCACTGGGTCGATGAATTTTTCCCAGGATCACAACCTTTCCATCTTCAAGATTTTCAATTCGGACGCCTTCCATCTGACCGAAAGGCTCCGCCGACAAGGCAAAACTTGGAACGATTAGAATGAGAAACCAACGCAGTATTTTGCTGTATTTTCTTTTCATGGCTCGCAAGGAATGCAGTCTCTATGCCAATGGCAAAAGGGCTCGCGAAACCTCCTTCCTCGATCGATGATTCCGAATTTCTCCGGCGCCGAATGTATTCGGATTCCATTTCTAACGCGCTGCGGCCGGTGATAACTCTAGGCTTACCTGCACCGCAGCAGTAAATTGGCCATGGGGGGAGCAATTCATTGAAGCCATCATTCGCGATTTTTTTCGCATTAGTCTTATCATTCACAAACACCTACGCGCACAATTCGAATACATCCGCAGGACGCATTCGAATGGAACTCGATATGAGCACGGCGGATTTCACAACTTTTTCACTTCCATCAAATTTGGATATCGGTGGACAAGACCTCAAGAAAAGGACCGTGGATATCGTGGGCAGTATGGAATATTACGAACTGCTGAAAGAGCGCGGGTACCCAGTTCGCCTCCTCGAAGTTCAACCTCAAGCGTTGGATCCTCGTTATCTTCAACCCGATGAAATTGTAGCGATGATTGGACAACTGAAGGAGCAGTTTCCCGATCTCGTGCACGTGGAAGAAATCGGTCGTTCATTAAAAAATCGTCCTATCTATGCGGTGCGCATTACTTCACCTGATAACATCGAGGCGAAACCTTCCATTTCATTCAATGGAATGCACCATGCTCGCGAAATCATGACGACGGAAGTGACCACCGACATCATGACTTACCTTGCAAGCAATTATCAGAATGCTGAAAAGCCCTGGGTTCAAACTTGGCTCGACTCGCTACAGGTGTGGGTGATTCCTCAAGTGAACCCGGATGGAAACGATATTGTTTGGAATGAAGACACTTGGTGGAGAAAAAATGCTCGGGGTTCCGGTGGCAGCACCTGGGGCGTCGATATTAATCGTAACTATCCCTACGCTTGGGGAACCTGCGGGGGAAGCAGCGGCTCCAAGTCATCGCAGACGTATCGTGGGGAATCGGGAGGCTCAGAACCTGAAACTCAAGCTCTCATGAAGTTCATCAAAGACAAGAACGTGGCGATGAATGTTTCTTATCATAGTTACAGCGAGCTCGTGATTGCGCCCTATGGCTGCAAAGGCGTCTTCACGCCTGAAGATTTTATTGTGAAGAGCATCGGTGCTGAGTTCGCCAAAACCCTCAAGCGCGATTCGGCGATTGCGCAATTTGGTTTGGTCAATGCGAAAGACACTTACGACTATGGAACGGGATGGGAACTTCTCTACCCTGTCGATGGTGATGACATTTCTTGGATGTATGCCGAAGTAAATACGATGTCCTACGTGGTGGAAGTCAATTCCACGAGCCAAGGCTTTCAACCCTCCTACGACAAATGGAGAGATCGCACCGTAGGAGCTCAACGCTTAGGCTGGGCCTATATGCTCAATCGCATGATCGGCGGCGCGCAAGTCCGTGGTCGTCTTTTCGATGCCAGCACGAACCAGGCGATCGAAGGTGAGGTCGTGATTCGAGGGGTGAAATATAAAACAGAAAAGCCTCGCCGATCTTTGAAGGGGTATTTCCAAAAAATGATGGTGCCGGGATCGTACGAGCTTACCTTTACAGCTCCGGGTTACCAACCCCAGACCATTTCCGTCTCGCTGGATAATGCTCCTGTTCAACAGGATATTTACATGGAGAAAGCGTCCAATTTAGGCCTCGACGAACTCTCAAACTTCTAGCGCTTTCCGATATTTAAGGAAGAGGACACTTGTGAAGCCGCCCTGTCAGGGCGTGTCAGTGTCCTTTCCTTCGCCTAATCCTTAATTCCTAGGGATAGGAGATCTATGCCTATGGAGAATAATGTTCGAGTGATTTATGAACCTCACGACCTTCAATCCATTCAACGCTATCGAGATGATACGATTTTGAGACAGTTGAGACCCAAAACCATTTCCGCGGATACCCTTACTCGACTTCCTAACTATCGAATCTCTGAGACACTCGCTCTATACGAGAATGGCGAAATCCAAGCGACCTGCGAAATTTCATATACCGCCGATGCTCGCATTGAGGCTCGAAATGATCTTTATGAGATTGATCGATTCGACGCCTCTCACCCTAAGCGGGTCGCGGTTCTTTCGAATCTTGTCGTTTATCCTGACACGCATTCAGCATTCTCGCGATTTCTCACGCATATCCACATTCGCCTTCTTGAGAGGAACGTAGAAGTCACTTTAGTGGCTTGTGCCGATGAAGCGATCGAAGCCTTTGCGGATCTTGGGTTTCGACACTATCGTGGTCGAGCTTACGACAACGAAATGGGATGGATAAATCCTTTGGTCCTTTTTAATAACGACAAGGTCCACCTCGCGCGAGTGGGGTCGGCTCTAGCGTCAATGCACCTCATTTCGCATACTTAGAGAAATCGAGAGAATTGCGTTTAAAATTAGCTAGATGGCTGCGTGTCACTATTGTGGGGAGGATATCAAGGACGATGCGCGCCTATGTCGACATTGCCAACGTCCCCATCTCTATCAAATCCAACTCGTCCAAAAATTAGACGATCGAGAAAAGCATCTCTTTTTTAAGTTATGGCAGTCTAAGGATAAGACGGGCTTACGATCCATCGTCATCGCTTCCTATTCTCAAGCAAAAACCGATTTGGATAAATTACCGGTGGTCCTCCTGTGGGACCTGACCCGAAAACAAGCGATTGATTTTACGAAATCGGTACCAAAATCTTTCATCCAAGCCCTCGAAATGAAATTGCAAGGAGGCATGCCCTCCACCTACGAAGTCGAAGCAAAGGCTGAAGAACATCGAAATCGCTACGTCTCTTGGCTGTATGGAGCAGGAGCGGTGGGAATCTTGGGACTCGCTTTATTTGTCGGATTGCAAATGGGATTAAAGCCTCATTTGAGCATGTCGTATTCCACGTCCGATCCCATGCGAGAATCGATAGAAATGGATGAGGAAATGGCAAAACGCCACCTCCCCAATTGGTCCATCATTCCAGGGGAACCTTCGTCTCTACCTCCGCCTACTCCCGTCACGCCTCCACCGAACTTCTCATCCAATCAAAGTTCCAACGGCGGTGTTTCTCGGGAAAATATGCAGACTCTTTTAAGTGCCACGGTTTTTATTACGGATGGTGCAAAATTGGGATCAGGATTCATCATTTCCTCAGACGGATATTTATTAAGTAATGCGCATGTCACGTCGTCGATGGAGCGGGCCATTGTGATTCTCAAAGATAAGAGACAATTTCCTGCGGAAAAGATCGCAGAAGATGCTCGGCTCGACATCTCCCTCCTTAAAATATCCACTGCGGGGTTAACTGCACTCAAACTGGGCGATGCCAATCAACTCTACGCGGGCCAGAGTATCATCACGATTGGGAACCCTGGAGGTCTCTCCTTCACTGTTACGCGCGGGATCGTAAGTTTCGTGGGTCGAAATATTCGTGGAGTTCCATTCATTCAAACGGATGCCGCGATCAATCGGGGGAATTCGGGTGGCCCGATGATCAACGAGAATTTAGAAGTCGTTGGAATCAATACTCTCACTTCTACCAACGAGCAGGGCATTTCCTTCGCTCTGCCGATTAATTTTGCCTGCGATTCTTCCGGCATGGCCCGCCGGATCGGTCTTCAATGCTCAGAATTTAGACCCGATCAAGATCCCACCATGGATCAGGCCTCGTTCGGGAGTGACTCGTCGGAGCCCAAATCGAAAAGTCAGATTTTTGATTATCAAACAGAAGCCAATGAATACAAAGCAGAGCTCATGAAACGGTTCGATGAATTAAAAACTGAATCCGACCGTCTCCTCGCTTCTCAAGAGAGTCTCCAAACCGAATACAACGCGAATCGAACGAATGTCGGCGTTCGCGAACGCATTGCCGTGGAACAAAAGCGCGTAAGTGAAGCTCTCAATCGATTAGAAAGAGAGAAAAGCGAAGCGGAACTCGCTTATCTGGTCAAAATCAAATCCCTTCTCATTCGCCAAAAGGGCGACCCTGATTACTATCAGTTTTCAAGTCAAATTGAAGGTCAGATCGCCGAGGTCGAGAAGAACGAATCTCGTCTTCGAAACCAATTGCAATAGTCATTGCCCCCCCTTTAGTCTCATGAACCATGCAGGGTGTTTTCATCGTTTTTGAAGGCGGCGATGGCGTCGGAAAGTCCACCCAGATTCAAATGCTCGCCAAAGCCCTCAAGCGCAAAGGATATAAAATTTTACTCACGCGGGAACCCGGAGGAACTTCCATCGGAGAGAAATTACGATTGATATTAAAACGAGAACCGATGTGCCCGCTAGCAGAGCTACTGATTTTTGAAGCGAGTCGAGCGGAACTTGTCGAAACGCGCATTTTGCCTCACTTGCGAAAAGGCGGCATCGTGCTCTCTGACCGATTCCAAGATTCATCGGTTGTTTACCAAGGGATCGTGAGGGGCATTGGCGTTGATCGCGTAAAACTCGCAAATCAGCTGGCCACGTCGAATCTGACACCTCACCGGTCGATTTTATTGGATCCGAAGGATAAGAGATTTTCTGCTCGTTTGCGCTCGCGACGAAAAACCAAAGATCGCTTTGAACGGGAACAAAATGCCTTTCATAGCAGGGTCGAAGCCGCCTTTCGTAAGATCGCCAAGAAGAATCCACGTTATAGGATTTATCAAGCGGAGCGACCTCGACAGGAAATTCACAATTTGATTCTTAGGGATTTGGAGAAACTCATCCGTGCTCGTCGATAAATATTTTAAGCATCACAAGGTCCCTTCTCCTTTGATTTTGGAAGGCGAAGACCATGCGCGGCATTTTGAAGAACTCGTTTTGTGGAATCTCTGCGAAACGCAAGCGGCTTGCGGAGCCTGTCCAGGGTGTAAAAAAGTTAAGAAGAATTTTCATCCGGATTGGATCCACATGGATGGATCAGTCAAGATGGAAGAGTTTCGAGAAAAATTGTCTGCACTTCGTCAAAAGCCTTTCGAAGCCAAGGTTCGCGTATTCACGATGGCCCATTTTGAAGATGCTTCTACTTTTGTTCAAAATGCACTTTTGAAAACGTTAGAAGAACCACTAGCCCATTGGATTATTTTGATGGGTGTACGATCTCGCTTTCGGTTGCTTGAAACCATTCGCTCGCGCTGTTTGATTTTGAAGCTTCCGCCTGTTTCACAGGAGGCGGAAGCGGAAGAATGGTCAGACAAGGAACGAAAGTTTTACACTGCCATCCAAACTCAGAATCATTTGGACGCGTATCAATTTGTGGAATCGGAATGGAAAGAGCGGGATCATTTTTATCGATTGCTACTTAAATTTTTGAAACGCGCTTCTGAGGAGGGCTACCCTGGCCATTGGTTACAACTTGCTCCGCTCTTGGAGCGCGGCCTGGCTGAATTGGAGCGAAATATTAATCCTAAAATCGTATGGGACAGAGCTTGGGCGACCAGCCTCGACGACAAATACGAACTGGAATATCGACTATGATCCGTCCGGTCGATGTCCATACCCATCTCTCGAGCGAAGAATTTGATACAGACCGCTCTGAGGTCATGGATCGAGCTCTTCAAACGTGCGAGTTTCTGGTGGATATTGGCTCGGGAACCTCACACGAGGCCTTTTTAAAATCTCGCATTCTGGCGGAAAAGTATCCGTCCGTTTATTTCACAGCGGGAATACATCCCCACGATGCCGACACCCTTCACGCCCGGACGGATTTATTAAAACAAATTGAAGAGCTCTACTCGCATCCTAAGTGCGTGGGCGTGGGCGAATGCGGGTTAGATTACTATTACCAAAATTCGGGACCGCAGAATCAGCATCAAGTCTTTCAGTGGCACATTGATCAAGCGATGAAACATGGCCTTCCCCTTATGATTCACACTCGCGATGCGGAGGAGGACACCATGAAATTACTCTCCGATTACAAAGGTCCCGCCATCTTTCATTGTTTTACTGGCACGCAACGCCTAGCCGATTTTGGAATTCAAAAGGGATTTTTCATTTCATTCTCTGGAATCGTTACTTTTAAAAGCGCAGAAGATCTTCGAAAAGTTTTTCTAAGTTTGCCGCTCGAGCAAGTGGTGATCGAAACGGACTCTCCTTTCCTCGCCCCCATTCCCATGCGAGGAAAGAGAAATGAGTCCGCATTTGTGCAGCATACGGCGGGGTTTTTAGCAAAATTAAGAGGAATTCCCACTGCCGATTTCATCTCTCAAACTACGGCAAATGCAAAACGCGTCTTTAAACGGATTTCCGGCTAGCATTGAGCTTCATGAGCGCGAACCATACGATGCAACCCAGAACAACGGCCATCGAAACGATTTGAGACGTCGAAATACTTCCACCGGCATAAACGCCACGATCTAAATCTCCTCGAAGAAACTCGATCGCAAATCGAAAGATTGAATACAAGATGAGCATCCATACAAAACTAGAGCCCGACATTCTCGTCGGACCCTTTACAAATTTGTGAAAAACCATCGCTAAAAGAAATGTAAATATCATTTCGAGAGCTTGCGTGGGATGAAGCGGAACATGAAGTGGCGCTGCGGACCGAGGATCCGTGAAAATCATTCCCCAACTCCAATCGGTGACCGACCCATGGCAACAACCCGCCGCAAGGCAGGCCATACGCCCGATAGCAATTCCCAGAAAAACGCAAGGTCCTGTGAGATCGCCCCACGCGCCGATCGGCTCCTTAAGGTATTTCAAAAATAAATACCCCGCTAAAATTCCAAAGAGAATCCCGCCATAGAGCACGAATCCGCCCTGCCAGAGATAAAAAACTCGGATAGGATGGGCGAGATAATAATCCGGGGCTTCAAAAAAAATATGAAAAATTCTCGCGCCCGCTACGCCGGCGACAAATACCGTGATTCCAAAATCGACGACTCGCACAGGAGAAAGATGAAATGTCTGAGCGCGCCTTGTTCCTAAAATGATCGCACCCAAAAGTCCTAGGAGAAAGAGAACGTAATAGGTCGGAGTCTCTAAAGCCGTATGAGGAAATAAGAATGGAAGCACGACACTATTGTACGCCGGAATAGGATTAGGCGGGCTTTTTTCTTCGAAGCGGCAAAAAATGAAGAATCAAAATCGTCACACCCACTGAAATGGCCGTATCGGCAATGTTAAATGCAGGCCAACGATATTGTTGATAATAGGCGAGGAGAAAATCCGTTACCTCTCCAAAAATCACTCTATCCAAAAGATTTCCAAGCGCACCACCGAGAATTAAACTGAGCCCCACGCGCTGCCACTTTTCTCGTTTCTCCGTGGTGCCCAACCAATAGAGTAATAGATAAAGACAGATCACACTCACCGCTCCAAAGAAAAAGAGCCGGAAGACCCACGAAGAATCATGAAACATACCAAAGGCAGCGCCTTTGTTTTTCGTGTGCGTAAAACTAAATCCCGGAAAGAGGTCGATTTGATCAAAAAGGGGAATCATCTTCACAACCATGAGCTTCGTCACCTGATCGACAATGAAAATTCCAATCGCTATGACGAGATGCATTGGTGCGAGAGCAGCTTTCCAAGAAAATTGAATGTTCATTAGCAAACCTTTCTGCAGGATTTCAATGCGACCGCAATACGGCGCTTTAGTTTTTCGTGAAATTCTTTGGTCTTTGTTGAATTGGAAAACGACTTAATACTCCCGTCGCTAAATCGCACTTCTGTTACGGGAACAATCTCTTTAAACGTGGACAGCGCAAAAACTTCTTCTGCTTTTTTTAAATCGGATTCGGTGTAGTGGCCCTCCACCATTCCCCCATCACAATCGAGACAGAGCTTGCGTGTGATGCCATAGAGTATTCCGCTTCCCGTGGCTGGCGTGACGATCTTGCCGTTTGAAATCCAACCAATATTGCTGGTAGTAAGTTCAGCAACTTCTCCCTTTGAATTGAGCAAAATGGCATCGTCATAGCCGAGCTCAATGGCTTCATGAAAAGCGAGAACTGCATTGAGATAGTTTCCACTTTTTATAGCGGGATCGAGAGATTCAATCGTTAAACGCTGAATCTTCGTGACGGCCAATCTCAACGGCTTCAAATGAACTCCTGCGTCAAAGGGCCATGCAGCCATGTAGATCACGGGCTTGGTACAGGAGCGAGGATCAATATGCAGCTTTCCCACCCCCCGGGTCACAAAAATGCGTATGGCGGCATTAGGCTCTCCAAGTTGAGCCAAAAGTGCGTCGGCGCGCTTCGCAATCTCGGGAAGTAAGGGCTCTAGGGGCAGTGCCAGACGTCGCGCACTTTGAGCGAGGCGGTCCATATGTTCCTGCCATCCAAAGAGAAGCCCATCGTATGTTCTTAAAACTTCGTAAATGGAGTCCCCAAAGAGAAAGCCATGGTCCAACAACGAAATTCTGGGCGCTTGATCGGAGATTCGCCCCTCCGCGTCCGAGAAAAGCACGGTAGATCAACGATCCAACAAAGCTCCCGCTTTATGCAAGTCGAAAACCTCGAACTACCTACTCAATAGTTGATCAATCGCCATTACGAACGCAAGATGCACCCTATCTATGAATAAAGCACCTCAACACGGCCCTTCACGTTCCTCGCTTGGTCTCAGTTTGAAAATCGTCGCGGTTCTCGGCCTAGCGATGGTTTTTGCGAGATGCGGGGAGGAATCTTCAATCGATCCTACGTTCACCAGTTTGCATTCCAATTTTTTTAATTCATGCGCGACCTCAGGCTGCCATCTGCCCGGAACCGATGTGTATACCAATAAGGTGGCTATGGATTTGAGCGGCTCCAAAAATGAAATCTATGCTGTTTTGACAGCGACTGATGTGGATTACATTTCCAACAATGGCTGCGACGGAACGCCCTTTATCAAAGCTAATGATTATGCAGGATCGATTGTAAAGGCGATGGCAGGAACCGACTCCGAACGAACGGAATTTACGGATGCCAATCCCTCATGCACACCCACCCGCTTCGGAGACTTGTGTCCTAAAACGATCAGTTCGCAAGTGAAATCGGCCATTCAAACGTGGGTCTCTAACGGCGCCGCCAACGATTAAAATTTTCGAACAGCCCTTCAAGTGGGATGACAGGTAGTTTTTCCGCAGGGGTGTAGACGGAAAGAGTTCGGATGAAGCTCATCTGGCGGCGAGATGTATCGTAGAGCATCGGGGACCTATTTCGCCAGATGGAGGCGGTTGAACAAGACGTTTAGCCGCCAGCAACGGGCCGTACTTCAGACGAATTCTTGCAGTCTGCGTGCCGGCGGGAGAACTTACTTCCCCCACTTCTCATGCATTCGATTGAGCTTCGAATACATCGGCACCGCCTTTAATTCCGGCGCATCGAGGAGTGCTTGCACAGTCTTTTGAGAGAGATCCTTTGCCTGATCCAAAGCCTTTGGCGCTTTCACTTGCGCGAGCGCAGAATAATAATTCGACAAGCCCTTGGCATAAGCCTCATCCAGAGGATTAGCCGTCGCCTCCTGCAAGGCGGCAAGATCCCCGAGTGTTTTTTCAAGCGATGCCATCGACTGTTTCCCTGACGGATCTTGGGCCATTTGCATTTCCGCCATTTGATTGCGAATCTGAATCTTCGTTCGGAGCCAGTCCTCTTTTTTCAAGAGAAGCGCGCTTAGATTGTCTTCTTGCGACTCAAACATTTTTAAACGCTTCTCAAGGACTGCAAGTCGGGACTTCGGTTGCGCTTCCATCTGGGCCAAAAATCCAAGCGCTAACATTTGATAATGGACTAAAGGCAGTCCGTAGCCAGGACGAGCGTCCGTCACTGCAAACTCCTTCAACTCCATGATCGGCTTCAGCACCTTTGTACTTTCATTCACGCGACCGAGTTTGAAGAGAGTAAAGCCATAGCCCATTCGGGTTCGAACAACATCCGGGCTCGTCCCCTGTAGGGCCTTCGGACGGAGCTTTAAAAACTCTGAGTAAGCCCACTCCGATTTTCCAAAATCTTTAGCCTGTCCGAAATAGAACCCCGCCTTCTCAAAAAACTCGGGATAGATTTGAGAAGCCTTGGACTTCGCCAAAAAATCTGTCACTGCGGTCGCAGCGGCATCATTTTGCCGATTGTAAAAAAGTGCTTTGGAATACGCCCAAGCAAATGCAGCTTCTTCGGCGGTGTCTTCAAAATATTTTTCCTTTCGAAGTTCAAGAAAGGCCAAGGATTGACCATGGTTCTCCGCCAATTGATGGAGCAAACCCAAATTCATGAGCAGGTTCGTGCTAAGGCGTTCATTGTCAGCTGATAAATCCAACGAGAGCATGTAATATCGGTGCGCTTTTTGAAAAAGACCTGCATCTCCACCCCCGCTTTGCACGTCCGATCGATAAATGGCGTGAGCCAAAAATCCCATCAACATCAATCGAAGTGCTGGATTTCCTCCTTTGAGATCCATCCCCTCGAGTCGTTCCAAGGCACTTTCCGCCGATTCTCGGTTCAGGATCCCCTGAGCTGAGGCGGTTAAAACATCGATGAGGCTTGAAACGTAATTATAATTCTCCGCGATGTAGCCTTCCTTTTTCAAACGCCCATAGGTTTCGTCGATTTCCTTTCGGCGGTTTTCCTTCAACCTCGCTGCGACAAATCCATGGTGAGCTTCCAAATCATCGGTGAGCCGCATGGTCACGCCAAACTGATCTCCTGCGAACGAAGTTCTTTGACCGGCATAAAAACCATAGGCTCGCTCTAGTCCCACGTTCAGTGCCTGCTTTCGAGCATAGGCATATTCCAAGTCCTCCTTCAGTGCGACGTTGAGCCAGCGCGCAGAAATGAAATCCATGTAATTCCAGTAGCTCTTGCTCATGAATTTCAAAACGGACCGAGTCATCATGGCTCGATAAAGGAAATATCTGGACCGAGTTTCAGTGAGCTTCGTCTGAAGTTCCGTGTAGGCTTTTTGATTTCCAGGATCTTTTACATCATCGCTTTTAATGCGACTCACCGCGAGATCGAGGTCAATCATCTGAGCAAGGGGATCGTCTTTTGCCTTCACCTGATTGCGAACACGCCTCAACATCTGAATGCGATCGCCTTCGTTTTTAGTAAAGTCACTCGCCACTAAATATTCGTAGGCATAATAAACACGCGCCTGCTCATCCAAAATTTTCACTTGAGATAAACGCGCTCTGCGTTCGGCCCAATTTCCCTC
>ERZ761602.2196-NODE-2196-length-31725-cov-14.365172_pt1 | contig 31725 bp, 29 predicted proteins | sample MGYA00512165_ERZ761602 | MGnify/ENA primary metagenome ERZ761602 (study PRJEB28899, sample SAMN02445085) | bioreactor sludge metagenome | biome: EBPR sludge; isolation source: Thorneside wastewater treatment plant | place: Australia: Brisbane, Thorneside...
ACCCTATATCTCATTTTTTGAAGTGGACGGAGGTGTTCTTAATTAGTTTTTCCTAAACAACGAGTCCACAAACTCATTTTTATCAAACACCTGCAGGTCGCCCACCTTTTCACCTACGCCAATGTAGCGCACGGGTATTTTAAACTCATCGCTAATACCAATTACCACACCGCCCTTGGCTGTGCCGTCTAATTTGGTAATGGCTAAACAGGTTACATCGGTTGCTTTGGTAAACTCGCGTGCCTGCACAACGGCATTCTGGCCGGTGCTTCCGTCTAATACCAGCATTACATCGTGCGGAGCATCGGGTATTACTTTTTGCATTACGCGTTTGATCTTCGATAGCTCGGCCATCAGGTTTACTTTGGTATGCAGGCGTCCGGCTGTATCAATAATAATTACATCGGCATTTTCTTTAGCGCCATATTCAACGGTATCGTAGGCTACTGCAGACGGGTCGGTATTCATACCTTTTGAAATTACGGGTACGCCTACACGCTCGCCCCAGAGTTTTAACTGATCGACCGCTGCCGCGCGAAATGTATCGGCAGCGCCCAGCACCACCGATTTGCCACTCTTTTTAAATTGTGCCGATAGTTTGCCGATGGTAGTAGTTTTACCCACACCATTTACACCCACCACCATCAGCACATACGGTTTTTTGCCTGCGGGAATTTCAAAGCCTGCGTTGCCGGTATCGCTTTCGGCCAGCAGCCCGGCAATTTCTTCTTTCAGAATTTTGTCTAATTCTGAAGTGCCTAAGTATTTATCGCGGGCCACGCGGGCCTGTATGCGTTCTATTATTTTAAGCGTGGTGTTAATGCCCACATCCGATGAAACTAAAGTTTCCTCTAAGTTGTCCAGCACTTCATCATCCACCGTAGATTTACCGGCAATGGCTTTACTCAGTTTTCCGAAAAAACTCTCTTTCGATTTTTCAAGACCCTTATCGAGAGTCTCTTTGTTTTCCTTAGAAAATAGATTGGATAAAAAAGACATGCGGTGAAGTTAAGAAGTAAAACAAAAAAGTCCCGCAAAGGGGACTTTCGTTATCTTGTTAAAAAAGAACGGGTGTTGATTATCCCTTCTTTGCCAGTGTTTCCTTTACTAGGTCGGCCGCTACAATTTCTTCTTTGAAGATATAAGCACCTGTTTTTTCAGAGCGCACGGCACGAATCACTTTAGCGTAATTCTTGCCATCAGTTTTCTTTAAGGATGCAACAACTTTCTTTGCCATGATTACTTAATTTCTTTGTGAAGAGTATATTTTTTCAACACCGGGTTGTATTTCTTTAACTCAATACGTTCGGTTGTGTTTTTACGGTTTTTAGTAGTAATGTAACGACTCATACCAGCCTGGCCGGTAGCCTTGTGTTCTGTACACTCTAATATTACTTGTATTCTGTTGCCTTTCTTTGCCATGGTGCAGCCTGATTAAAATCGTAATTAGATAGAAAGCGTTCCTTTAGCTTTTGCTTCCTTTAAAACAGCCGTAATACCCTTCAGGTTGATGGTTTTAATGGCTTTTGCAGAAAGCTTTAATGTGATCCACTTGTCTTCTTCAGGAATGAAGAAACGCTTGGTTTGAAGATTCGGGTAGAACCTGCGCTTGGTTTTGTTGTTCGCGTGCGAAACGTTATTCCCTACCTGAGGTCTTTTTCCTGTAATTTGACAAACTCGTGCCATACGTAATGATTGAAATTGGTTACCCCTCCTTAAAAAGGGACTGCAAATATCGGTAAATGCCCCTCAATAATCCAAGTTTGCTCAGAAATTAGATAGAAAAGATATATACTAAACTTCCAAATACAGGCCAAAAATGAGGTTTTTGCTTACTTTAAACTGCCAAATTTTATCGCCATGTCAAGAATTTTTGCATTAGCTGCCTTTTTTTCACTTTCCTTCTCATTTGGACAAAACAAAAATATCGATAGTCTGCAGGTATTATTACAAAATGAAAAGCAAGAGGAGAAGACTATTAAAACGTTATTGGAACTGAGTTGGGAATATCACTTTGTTGATGCCGAAATAGCCCGTGAATACGGACTACGGGCATTAACCCTGTCCAGAAAATATAACCGAATCGAATATGAAGTAGAAGCTCTTCACAACCTTGGGGTAACTCACGAATCGCAAAGTAACTATAGCAAGGCACTTGATTTAGAGTTGGAGGCTCTGGCTTTAAGAAGAAAAATTGGTGACGATGCCAAAACTGCCAACACCCTGAATAACCTGGGTATTATTCATGATGAAATGGGTGACTACAAAAAAGCGCTGGAATATTATTACCAGGCTAGAACAATTTATGAAGCCTTAAAAAGTGAGGAGAAGGTGGCCATGGTTATTGTAAACATTGCCATTGTACAAAAAGCCCAGGGCGATTATAAACAGGTAACGAAATCTTATTTTGAAGCACTAACCATATATACAAAAACAAAAAACGAATTTGGGATTGCCGTATGTTATGCCAACCTGGGCTCTGTTTATTATTATCTGAAAGAGTACGATAGTGCGCTGTACTATTCCAACCTGGGCACAGAAGAATTTCAAAGACAAAACATCAGAAAGTTTTTGCCCACCACGCTATGTAATGCAGGCATGGCATACGATAAACTGGGACAAACAGAAAAAGCAATAGACCTATTGAACCAGGCCAAGACTTTGAACAGAGAGTTTAATAATAGAAAAGAACTTGCATTTGTATTGATTTATGAGGCGGCTATCTATAAAAACAAAGGAGATCTGATAACAGCCGAAAATTTTGCTAATGAAGCACTGATGATTGCTCAGGAAATTCAGGCATTACAACAGGTTATGGATGCCCGGCTAGAGCGGGCCGAAATCAAAGCAAAGAAAGGGGAATTTGCGGCTGCCTATAACGAACACAGGGCCTATGTATTGGCGAAAGACTCTTTGTTTCAGAAAGAAAAGGCAAGGCAAATGGCTGAACTGCAAACGGAGTATGAAACGGTTAAAAAAGAGAATCAGATTCTTTTGCTGGAGCAGGAGAATGAAATTAAAGATTCGAAGCTTACACAAAGTATGCAGGCCATTGTTATTCTGTTGGTAGTGCTCACTCTGATTTTAACACTCGGATACCTATGGAAGAACCGAATGCGATTGAAACAACAGGCCGAGCTGCAAGCTACACGGGCTGCTTTACGCGAAGCACAATTGAAAGCGGTTATTGCATCGCAGGAGGAAGAGCGGAAACGTTTTGCGGCCGATCTGCACGATGGTTTAGGTCAAATGATTTCAGCGTTGCGTCTTTCACTTTCAAAAGAAAAAATTGAGAAGCCTGCGGTTGACCATGCACTGGGGGTTTTGAACGATATGAACCTTGAAATTCGCAACATTGCATTTAACCTGATGCCACAAGTATTGGTGAAGAGTGGATTGGATGAAGCGCTGAAAGAATTTGCAGCGCGCATCAATCGCGCAGGATCTGTTTCCGTAACCGTTCAGACTTTTAACCTTAATGCAGATATGCCAGACGAATTACGAATAGCTTTGTATCGGATTTGTCAGGAGTGGGTGAATAACGTATTAAAATATGGTCATGCCAATCAGATAGCTATTCAAATTGTGCAACACCCGCAAGAGCTGGTACTAACAATTGAAGACGATGGAGATGGCTTTGAGCTAAAGGCGTTAACATCGGGCCAGGGCAACGGTTGGAAAAATATAAACTCACGCCTGCACATGATTAAGGGCAGCATTGAAATTGATACAATCCCCGGCCGCAAAGGGACTACGCTGGTAGCAACCGTGCCAGTAAGTTTGGCGAAGGCGGCTTAACTCCGTGCTACTACGGATATAGTATACCTGCACGATGGTATTTAACCCGAAGCAGGGCACAGGTACTTTGCTTGTGTGAAAATGTCTACTGAATATTCGTATACCAATAAGGCGGGAGATAAACCCTGTACGGTATTTCTTACCGAGTATAACCTGATAGTGCAGTCAAACGGAAAAGATCGTTCAATTCCCTATGCCAACATTACCTCAGTACGATTATGCCGGGTGCGCAACAGATTTTCTGCCATTGTACAACCCGATGGGGAGCCTTCGGTTACCATCAGCAATCAATACTATACACCAAACAACACGTGTGAAGATCGCTCTCACCAATATGCCACGTTTGTTCGCATTCTTCATTTTCATTTAAGGGGTAAGAGTGCCCCGGAATATATATGTGGGAAAAACCTGGGGGGACTTATTACATGGGCCTGCATTTTGGTGGTGTTATCATTTGCATTGGCCATTGTGTTAGAGTATTTAGAACTAAACCCGATTAGTGCTGCTGGTCTTGGTCTGCTTATGTCTGGGGTAGCACTGTTCCTTTTGGGGGCCACCAGCTGGGGGAGGTTTCCTAACATCTACAAACCTGACGAAATCCCGTTTCACTTTCTGCCACACTAAGAAGCACTATTTATTTGTGAAGAAGGTAAGAGGCAATTACCTTTAAGGCGAACCGTTATACATGACATGAGCCCGAACCATCCTATTAAACTTCTGCTGGTTGATGATCACCACATTGTTTTGGATGGGTTAAAGTCGATGTTTGATCAGGATTCAAATTTTCAGATTGTAGCTACGGCCGGAAGTGCGGAAGAGGCCATGAGTTTGTTGCCATCCAAACAACCTGATATTTTACTTACCGATTATCGCTTACCCAATAACAGCGGGCTTGATTTGTGCGTTTGGGTTAAAGAAAAATTACCTGCCACAAAGCGGGTAATACTAAGCATGCACGATGAAGGGGTATTGGTACGCCAGATTTTAAAAGAAGGTATAGATGGCTATATCTTAAAAAGTGTTCAACAGCTTGAATTAAAAAATGCCTTGCACCAGATTATGCGCGGAATGCCGTATGTGAGTCCGGAAATTACCCGCATGCTACTAACCGATATGGGACAACAACCGGAAGAGTTGCTAACACCCCGCGAACGTGAAGTGCTAAACCTGATTGCCAAAGAGAATTCGAACAAACAAATTGCCGATAAACTTTTTATAAGTGAGCGCACAGTAGAAACACACCGAAAAAACATTTTCCGCAAAACGAACACAACCACTTTGGTTGGGCTTATTAAATATGCCTTTGCAAATAATCTTATTCAATAAAAACTCAGGCGCTTAGTAGTACAGCCAGGTTTTCCGGTCCCAGATCAGTAAAATCCTGAATAACCAGGTCGCAATGTTTAAGCTCGGCAGGAGTATGGGTAGTAGTAACCCCTACCACCCGTGCCCCGGCACGTTGGGCAGCTTCTACCCCCGAAAGAGAATCTTCAAACACAATAGTTTGGGCAGGGGGTAGTGTTAAGGCTTGTGCAGTCTTTATATAGATTTCCGGGTTAGGTTTACCCCGCTCTACATCTGCTTGATCGAGAATAGCCGAAAAGTATTTTCGAAGGCCGGTGTTATCCAATACAAAATCAACATTGCTGCGAGGGGCAGAGGTGCCAATAGCGCAGGGAATTTTCTGATGGCTAAGTTTCTTTAAAAAACTTTCGAGCCCGGCAACCGGTTCTATCACATCTTTATAAATAGCTCTGAACATTTCTTCTTTCTCTTCACCAAGGTCAAGTAATTTTTGCTTTGGTAATAGACCAAACAGGTTGGTAATCCACTCGTTATTTGTGCGGCCGTAAATATTTTTAATCAAATCTTCGTCAGTAAAGTGATAGCCGTATTTTTCGCAAAACTGTTTAAGAGAAATTTTATGATACGGATTGGTATCCACGATAACACCATCCATATCAAATACAACACCAAAAGAATTCATGAATTTTAAATCAATTAATGATTACAAAGCGTCTTCCTGTTGATTTACCCTGGTAGGAAAAGCGCGCAATATAAATCCCGGGCAGCAATCCCGAAACCACAATAGGATATTCCTGATTAGCGGGAACGAAATAACGATCGGAAATCTTTTGCCCCACAAGATTATAAAATTGTACAATCATATTACGATCGGCTCTGACGTTGAAAGTCTCGTTAGAATTTATCGGGTTAGGGAAAATTACGATTACGGGCTCATCGGGCAGTGTTGCGCCTTCTTCATTTTTAAGCACAACCAATCCTCCTGTTAATGTACCACAAACAAGAGCGGGCTTATCGCTGTTAAACAGATTAACAGCGGTTGGCCAAATTCTTCCGCCCAGGTTTTTTAACTCGTGCGTTTCGGTTAATGGATTATAGATAATTTTTGAGATGCCTTCTATGTTGGAATTTTGTGCGCGAAAATCTCCAAAGAGCGTAAGCTCGCCCCGTTGATTACCAACCACTAAATCAATTCTTCCATCGGCATCCAGATCGCTGGCTGCCAGCGTGGGGTTTTGCCTGTCGGTACTGGAAGCAAGTCCCAAAAAACTTCCGTTCACTTGCGTGAATGCGGGTTGTGTGGCTGAGCCGCTATTGCGCCAGTATTGAACAGCTCCGGTGGCTTTGCCTATTAAAATATCAACTAACCCATCCTGATCTACATCTACAATTAAAATATTTTCCTGTTGGCCGAATGAAAAATTTACGGGAACAGGTTGGCCGGAAAACTCAAGCCCGGAAGCAGAACGGTTGGGTATAAACGACAAACTGTTTATGCCGGTTTGAAAATTAGTGGCTGTAAACACAAAATCTATCTTCCCATCGGCATTCATATCGGCAAACTGAATTTTTACATTGAAGTTTGGCGAGTTAGAGAAGCCCATAAAATCTTCCTGGCGCAGAATAAAAGATGCTCCGGAAGATGAGCCGGTATTTTCATAAAAGCGAATGGAACTGGCATATCCTGGTCCGGCATAATTGCTGATGAACATATCATAATCCCCATCCCCATCCATATCGGCAAATGCGGGCACAGCATAATCACCTACATCAAGCATTTCATCTTGCAGAAAATTGTTTTTCTGAAAACTAAACTGGGGTATTTGCGCTGTGCCGGTGTTTTTATAATACCATAACGAGTTGGCGAAGGTGATGCTGTTGGTAAAGGTACGGGCATATAGATTGGGCGAAGCCAGCAAGTCACGTTTTCCGTCAAAATCGATATCTTCATAAAACCCTGCCGGAAAGAGTAAAAAATTTATTGGGTTAAGAGAAGGAAATAATGTAGCGTTATCCATGTTTGCCGTTTCGGCTGTCCCCTTGTTCTGCAAAAATGAAAGTTCAGAACACTCTTCTTCACTAAAGAATAAATCTTTGTCGCCATCACCATCGGTATCGATGGTTAGCATGGCTTTACCACCAGCATGTTCAGTTCGGCCACCAGACCCAGAATTGCAAGGTGCGCCACCAAAAGCAAATAAATTGCAGTCGCACTCCTCCAGGTTACCAAAGGTTTGGGTTACACGCTCCAGTTGCAGCGAATCGCATGTGCCAGTGCGTTCTATGCTTAAATTCTTATGGTATTCAACCGTACCAATTCCAACAAAACGAACATTAAGAATGTCCAGATCGCCATCGTTATCAATATCATCTATTACCGGAATATCAGAGGCATTCACCTGCAGATTTACGTTGGTAGTAAATCCTTTTGTAAGAATAGGTCGGCCGGGGTCGTATGGCCGCCACGAAAGTTGCTGTTGAGGTTGTGTTGTATTGATAAAGGCAACCATACCGAATGGGTCGCTGGTAAACAAATCTTTTTTTCCATCGCAATTTAAATCGCGCAGCAACAGCCATTGTGTTACCTCTTTGGGAAAGAGCGATTCGAACTCAGGCGCATATTCATACCGGTTGCCCGCGTTAAGATAAGTAAGCAACTTATTGGAAGTACGATCAAAAATTACCAGATCATCTTTGTTATCTCCATTCAGATCCATGGTATTAACCTGTGCCGAATTTATTCCACCAGCCCAGGGCATGGATAAAACTTTGCCATTTTCTTCAACAGGAATGCTTTGATCGATGGTATAGGTGAACTGACCGTAGGTACGGCACGATAAAATCAGAAAACCCACAAGCCAGGCAACTTTGATCATAAAATATTTTTCACTGCTATAACGCTTACGCCACTACACCTGTTATCTTGCCTGCAAGATACTTTACGTTTGCATATCCTGCATGTTAACTGAGCAACTCTATCAACGTTTTCTGGAATCCGGAAAGATTTCTACAGATACCCGCCAGATTATACCGGGCTCGCTCTTTTTTGCTTTACGCGGAGATAAATTCAATGCCAACGAATTTGCCGCCCAGGCGCTTGAGAAAGGAGCTTCTTACGCTGTAGTGGATGATATAAAATATGCCACAGGCGAAAAATTTCTTTTGGTCGAAGACTCGTTGGGTGCGTTACAGGCATTGGCAAAACACCATCGCAGTCAGTTAAAAATTCCAGTAGTAGGCCTTACGGGATCGAATGGTAAAACAACAAGCAAGGAATTGGTGCTGGCGGTGTTGAGTAGAAAATTTAAGACGTATGCTACCAAAGGTAATCTGAACAATCATATTGGGGTGCCATTAACCATTTTGTCAATAGATCAATCGTACGAAATGGCTGTAGTAGAAATGGGAGCCAATCATTTAGGCGAGATAGCATTATTGTGTTCTATTGCCAATCCAACGCATGGCTTTATTACCAATATTGGCCGTGCGCACATTGGTACGTTTGGTGGGTTTGAAAATATCATCCGGGGAAAATCAGAATTGTATCAGCACTTGATAACCCACAACGGAACGGTGTTTATCAATTCGCAAAACAAAATTCTGGCTAACATGGCCAAACGGTTTAAGCATCCTTACTTTTATCCGGCCAAGGGCGATTATTGCTATGCCGGGCTGGTAGATGCCGATCCGTTTATTCGATTTAAAACAGAAGACGAAGAAGTGGTGCAAACCCAATTGATGGGGGTCTACAATTTTGAAAATATTGCTGCGGCTCTCTGCATCGGAAAGTTTTTTGGGGTTGATTCGAAAGAAGCAAATAAAGCTGTGGCTGAATATGTGCCGGGCAACATGCGTTCGCAGATTGTAAAGAAGGGAAGTAATACTATTATTTTGGATGCCTACAATGCTAACCCCAGTTCGATGGAAGCGGCTATCGAAAATCTGGCCAGCATGAAAGCCAAAAAGAAAGTGGTAATTGTTGGCGATATGTTTGAATTGGAAGAGGAAGCGGCCAAAGAACACGCGCGCATTGGCGAATTATTGAAGGCCAAAAATTTTGACGCGGTTTACCTGTGTGGTTCGCTTATGCAATCCGCGAAAGCAAATTTTGCCGATGCTATTTATTGCGAACAAAAAGAAGAACTGGTTGAATTACTGAAAAGAAGCCCGATCACCGATGCTACTATATTGGTAAAAGCTTCGCGTGGTATCGGGCTGGAAACAATTTTGGAGTATTTATAGATATTAGCTAACTTAGCTAAATGGAGACCGTGAACATACACAAAGCAAAATCAACCTTATCTTCCTTGATAAAGAGAGTTTTAAAGGGAGAAAAAATTATTATTGCAAGTAGGGGCACACCATTGGTTACGTTGAATAAGATCGAAAATAAAAAGGGTAAGCGGGTTGGCGGACAATTTAAGGGGAAGGTTTGGATAGCTGATGATTTTGATGAGTTGCCAAAAGAATTCATGAAGCATTTTGAATGAACATACTCTTAGATACTCACGTTGTTATTTGGTGGTACGAAGATCCTCAATTCCTGAGAAAAGAGGCAAGACAATTCATAGAGGATAGAACCAACTCTTTGTACTTAAGTTCAGCAGTTTTGTGGGAAATTTCAATAAAGCGATCCTTAAAAAAAATAAAACTGCCTGATGCTTTGATCGCGAAAGCTGCCGATGATTTAATTGAAATGCCGATCATGCACCAACATATTCAGGAACTTGCAAAGTTACCTACTTACCACAACGATCCGTTTGATCGGATTATGGTTGCTCAGGCAAAATCAAATGATTTTCACTTGATGACCCGTGATACACAAATTCTGCGATATGATGTTAAGATAATTGAAGCGTAAAAATATGGTACCACACACAGTTCATGCCACACACGCCCCAAAAATGAATGGGGTGTTTGTTAAGTTGCAACCAGAAGATTTTCAGAACCTGTTAAATCGAAATGAGGGACTTGCCGTAGTAACTACCAGCACTTCCTTTTTTGGAACTACATTTACCTATGTAACTTCCTACAAGGGGCTGGTATTCTTTTGTAAAAGCAAACACCAGCTTTCTATTGCCAGCAGGCATGAAACTATTCAGGCACAGACTGTTTCGTTGCCAGTAATATAATGTACAGAAAAGCGCACCTATGAATTTAGCCACTATTCAGTCTTTTCTTAAGGCGATTGCCAAAAACAATAACCGCCAGTGGTTTGAAAAGAGCAAACCAAAATATCTTGAAGCAAAAACCTTGTTCGATGATTTTGTGGAGGCACTCCATAAAGAACTTTTAAAGTTTGACGAAAGCCTTGCCGGATTAAATCCGCGTAAGCTGGCCTTTCGAATTTATCGCGATGTACGCTTTAGCAAAGATAAACGGCCCTACAAAGTAAATATGGGTGCCGGTCTTTCAGCACACGGAAAAATGGAGCAGGAGCCCGGCTATTATATTCATATTGAGCCGGGAAAAAGTTTTATAGCCGGTGGTTTTTATATGCCCAATCCGGAAAACCTGGCTAAGATCAGACAGGAGATTGATTACAACACAAAAGATTTTTTGAAAATTCTTAACGATAAAAAGTTTAAGAAATATTTTACAGGCTTAGATGATTTCGACAAACTAAAAACAGCCCCCAAAGGTTACCCGAAAGATCATCCGCATATTGATTTGCTGAAGAACAAGAGTTTTATTGTAACGCACTACTTTACCGATAAAGAAGTGCTCGATAAAAAGTTTGTAAAAACAGCAGCCGAAGTGGCCAAAGCAATAAAACCACTTAATGATTTTCTTTTGAATGCTATAGGCTAGAATTCTTTCTCAGAATCCATTTCATTAACGGGCCGCTGCTCATGCTGGTTACTAATGCCATAATGACCAACGAGACAAAAACTTTTTCATTGATAAGTCCGGTTTCAAGCGCAATTAAACCGAGTATAATTTCCATGGCGCCCCGTGCATTCATACCAAAACTTGCGGCAAGCGATTCGCGCCAGGTAAACCCACCCAGCCGTGTACCCCAGCCACTGCCGATAATTTTTCCCGCAAAGGCAATGGCAATTATGACCAGCGTAAGGAGCGGATCAAAATTTTCGATAAAGTTTACCTTAAGTCCGATGGCTACAAAAAATAATGGAGCAAAAATGTTGTTGATAAACTGGTGCAAAATTTCTTTAGCGCGTTCACTTAGATGTTCGGAGTCGCCCAGGGCAACGCCCACAATAAACGCCCCGAAGATGGCATGAATGCCGATGTATTCAGTAAATGCAGCACCTAAAAAACAAAGTGCAAGAGCCAACGATAACAAGCCGCCAGGCCAGGCAAGTTTGCGATTAACCCAGGGCAATATTCTATTAATCAGCCCTCGCCCAACGGTTAGCATAATGGCGGTAAAGCCCAGTGTTAATAATACCGTACTCCACAAAGAAAGATTTTGTTCTTTGCCAATCATGCCCAATACAACAGAAAAAATTAGCCACCCAATTAAATCGTTTATCATAGCCGAAGAAATAACCAGCATGCCCATGCGCGATTTGAACATATTAAGATCCATTAGAATACGGGCAATAACCGGTAGGGCTGTAATGGCCATAGAGGTACCCATAAATAGGGCATAAGCCAGGTGGCGATTCTCATCGGTGCTACCAAAGAATGCAGGGAAAAAATAGGGGAATGCAAACCCGATTGAAAAGGGGATAATTAATCCCAGCGTACTGGTATAAAATGCCTGCCTGCCCTGCTGCAGTACAATGTGCAGGTCAACCTCAAGCCCGGCAATAAACAGCAACAGCACTACCGCAACCTGTACAAACCCATCTAATACAAGCGAAGATGACCCATCAGGAAACAAGCCCTGAAACCAATCAGGGTTAACCATACCTAATATGGTGGGGCCTAGAATTATACCCGCCAGAATTTCGCCCACTACGGCCGGCTGTTTTATTTTTCGTGCGGCTTCGGCAAGCAAACGCCCCATTACCAGCATGATGCTTAGCTGGATGAGCAGACTCATTAACTCATGTTGGCTGAGTTTGTTCATCGGTTTTTTCGGGGTTGTATCATCAATAGATTACAGGGCAGTTCATTAAAAATATACTCCTGATCGTGTGGAAACACGCGGGTGAAGAATGAAAACTTTCTATCGGGGGCACCCAGTACCAACAAGTCGGCTTCTTTTCGTTCTGCAAAGCGGGCCAGTTCAAATCCGGCTTTGCCGGAAATCATTTTAATATTGATTCTGGATTTTTCGTGCGGAATGGTTTTTAGCATAGCTTCCACTTCATTTACTTCTTGCTGTACCATTTGTTGTTTACTTTGATCGTACTCTTCCTCATTGTATTGCTCATTGGCTGCCAGGGCAAGGCCCAGTAATTTGAGTTCGCGTACAATGTGAATCCATGCATGATCGGGCCGCCCCCACTCGCACCCGGCCTGAATAGCTTCTTTAATAAACGGGCTATCTTCCCCATTTACCACAATGTTTTTGATTGGGGTATAGGTAAGCGATGGGTTGGTAATCATTAGTACAGAGCATCTGGCTTTGTGCATTATCTTGCGTGCTACAGTGCCCAGATAATGATTTACCAGATTTTCTTTTTTAAGTGCTCCGGCTACCAGTAACTCTATCTTTTCTTCCTGGCAGGCAGCTAAAATTTCTTTAACAGGATCACCTTGTTTCCATACTATTTTTATGATTTCGCGCAAAACACCACTCGATGCGATTAACTCTTCGGCTTTCTGGTCTTCATAAGGGCTATGTTTTCCAACATGAATAAGTATCAGGCGTGCGTTAAACTGAATGGCTAACCGCCCGGCCTCAGCCAACATGGCTGCGGTGGTTGGCGAAAAGGAAATCGCTAAACCAATAACCTTAAATTGCATGTGGTAAACATACTAAACCAACCGGGTCTTGATAATATTTCTACTAATCTTTCTTAAATTTAAAATAACATTAGGTTAGAAACTGTAAAATTCCAGCCGGTATACAAGCTAATGAATTTGCAAGAATTAATTCTGGGAAAAAACATTCCGGGTACCGCATCGGACAGACGAAAGGTAGTGCTGGGCGCCTATCTGATATGTATCTATATTGGTATAGGTCTGTTTTTTGCCGTTGTAAATCTTTTTAATGAGGAAGGTGACCCCACCTCTCTGTTTATTGGATTTATAATTTCAATTGCTTGTCTTTTTTTGCTTCGAAAGGGTTTTATAAATACAGCCCTTGTTATCCATCTGCTTCGTACAAATTTTATGGCTTATTATTTCTGCTTGGTAGATACCGATCCCCTTCAAACAGGTTCCTATTTATATTTTGTACCCAGTAGCCTCGGAGCCTTGGCCGTGTTTGGCTACCGCGAAAGATGGAAAGGCATCGGATTTACAATCCTAAGTTTTGTGCTATTTAGTATTGCCATATATAACCCATCGCACTTTCATCCTAACAACCCACACTTTTTCTTTATTGTAACCTTCCTGATCTTATTGATTATTGGCATTCTGATTATAATTTTTTTCGATCAGATGGTGATGGACTCTGAAAAGAGCATTCTGGCAAAGAACGAAGAACTTAGTAAAACCAATCAGGAGTTAGACCGGTTTGTATACAGCGCTTCGCACGACTTACGGGCTCCGCTAACTTCCATGGCCGGCCTTATTCAACTGGCACAGCACGACAGTACGCGGGCCACAGAGTACTTAGGTTTAATGAAAGACCGGGTAAAGGTGATGGATAATTATATTAAAGATATTGTTGAATACTCCCGGAATACGCGAGTGGAATTAAGAATTGAAAAATTCGGGTTACGCGATTTGTTGGAAGATATCATAGCATCACTTCAGTATGCAAGCAGCAACAAGGTTGAAGTTGAAATTCAGATTGAGCCCGGTTTGAAAGTTAACACAGATATGGCGCGTTTGCGGGTAGTATTAAATAACCTGATCAGCAATGCATTCAAATATCAAGATACAACAAAAGCTAACCCCTACCTGAGGGTGAGCGGGCTTATAGATAGTGATATTTGCAGCATTCATATCGAAGACAATGGAATTGGAATACGTGAAGAACACCATAAAAATCTTTTCAACATGTTTTATCGTGCCAACGATGTTACCGAAGGCTCGGGTTTAGGGTTGTACATTGCCCGCGAAAATGTAAGTAAGTTAAAGGGCACGATTTCATTTACTTCTACCTACGGCTTGGGGTCGCGCTTTACCGTACACATCCCTGCCTGATTTTATTGATCCAAAACACATTTTGGACTATCGACTAATTTCTATCTTTGCGCCTTATGGCAAATACTGAAGACAATCTTTTTAAAAATGTAATCTCCCATGCCAAAGAGTATGGGTTTATTTTCCCATCCAGCGAAATTTATGATGGCTTGAGCGCGGTTTATGACTATGGGCAGAACGGGGCCGAGTTAAAAAATAACATCAAAGAATATTGGTGGAAGTTTATGACGTTGCTCCACGATAATATTGTGGGCATTGATGCGGCTATTTTTATGCACCCCACCATATGGAAAGCCAGTGGCCATGTAGATGTTTTTAACGATCCGATGATCGATAACAAAGATTCCAAAAAGCGTTACCGGGCCGATCAGCTTATTGAAGGCGTAATTGAAAAACTGGAAGAAAAAATTGAGAAAGAAGTAGAGAAGGCGGCCAAGCGTTTCGAAAACTTTGACCGTGCCATGTTCATAAGCACCAATGCCCGCGTGGTAGAATATCAGAAAAAAATAGATGAGATTAATACGCGTCTGAAGGAAGCCATGGCCAATAACGATATGACGGCTATGAAACAGTTGGTTGACGATCTTGAAATTGCCGATCCGATTTCGGGAACCAAAAACTGGACCGATGTGCGCCAGTTCAACCTCATGTTCTCTACCGAAATGGGTTCTATTGCTGATGACGCAAACAAAATTTATCTACGCCCTGAAACCGCTCAGGGTATTTTTGTTAATTTTTTGAATGTGCAGAAGACGGGCCGTATGAAAATTCCATTTGGCATAGCGCAAATCGGAAAAGCATTTCGTAACGAAATTGTAGCGCGCCAATTCATCTTTCGCATGCGCGAGTTCGAACAGATGGAGATGCAGTTTTTTGTGAAGCCGGGCGAAGAAATGAAGTGGTATGAATTCTGGAAAGCCAAACGTCTGAAGTGGCACCAGGCCCTTGGGTTAGGTAACGATAACTACCGGTATCACGATCATTTAAATCTGGCGCATTACGCCAATGCGGCATGCGATATTCAATTCAATTTCCCCATGGGCTTCCGCGAACTGGAAGGCATTCACAGTCGCACCGATTTTGATTTAAAAAGCCATGAAAAATATTCCGGCAAAAAACTTCAATACTTCGATTCGGAAGATAACCAGAATTACATCCCGTATGTGGTGGAAACCTCTGTGGGGTTAGACCGCATGTTTCTTTCCGTGCTGGCTTCTTCTTACAAAGAAGAGAAACTGGAAGACGGCAGCGAACGTGTGGTGTTAAGAATTCCGGCCCCATTGGCACCTAATAAAGTGGCTATTCTTCCGTTGATGAAGAAAGATGGATTACCGGAAAAGGCTCAGGAAATTATGAACCTGTTGAAATTTGACTTCCGGTGTTTCTACGAAGAGAAAGATGCTATTGGCAAACGCTACCGCAGGCAGGATGCCATTGGTACACCCTATTGCATCACAGTTGATCATCAAACTCTACAGGATAATACCGTAACCATTCGCAATCGTGACACCATGAAGCAAGACCGGGTTACTATTTCATCTGTAAAGTCAATCATTAGCGATTCTGTTTCTATGGCCGAATTACTGAAACAGATTTAATATAAATGGCTGTAAGGTAAGGCCAGGGAAACAGGAATTTTAATTGCTGTCAGGTCTTCCGGCCTGATAGTCCCATTAAGTCTTTCAGGTTGAAAAACCTGACGGCAAAAAAGGTAAACGTCAGATCATAAAAACACATGTTTGAACAACGGTCAAAACCGGTTCTTCCTTTACGCTTGTTTATCTGGCGTATGCTTCGGTATACGCTTTTTTCAATTTTGTTGATTACCATTTCATTGGGGATTGGCGTTCTGGGCTATCATTATATTAACGACCTGGGTTGGCTGGATGCTTTACTGAATGCTTCTATGATACTTACCGGTATGGGGCCGGTTGATGCAATGAAGAATGATGCGGCCAAATGGTTTGCATCTTTTTACTCAATTTTTAGTGGTGTTGTTTTTTTAAGTACAGTGGCGGTATTCCTGTCGCCCATGTTACACCGACTTTTGCACCGGCTGCATGTAGATGACGAAGACAAGTAATGTGTTTGATGGACAGACTGTAATCTGGCGCAACTAAATCAGCCAAACCGTTTTTTAACCAAAAGCAATTCTGTTATTTCGCTGCCGAATGAACTGGAAAAATTTACTCTCAGCCCAACGCAGCGGACAAAAACCACAACCCGCTACAGAGCCCTCGCGAAGTGCCTTCGAACAGGATTACGATCGTATTATTTTTTCGCACCCGTTTCGCAAGCTGCAGGATAAAACTCAGGTACATCCTTTACCCGAGTACGACTTCGTGCATACACGCTTAACCCACAGTCTGGAAGTAAGCAGCGTGGGGCGTTCGTTAGGTAAGCGGGTTGGCGAGGTAATTCTACAACGCCATGCTGATCTGAAAAGTGAGTATTCCTTGTTCGACTTTGGTGCGATTGTATCGGCTGCATCGCTGGCTCATGATCTGGGCAATCCGCCTTTTGGCCATGCGGGCGAAGATTCAATATCTGATTTTTTTAAACATCATCCTGTTGGATTATCGCTACAACAAAAGGTGAATGAAGCGCAATGGGCCGATCTTATTCAGTTTGAAGGTAACGCACAAGGCTTTCGCATCTTAAATAAAAACCAATATGGCCTTAAACTTACGTTTGCCACATTAGGTGCGTTTACAAAATATCCGTGTCCGGCCTTTTATCCCGATCGCAACAAGAAAAAGCGCAGCCAGAAGAAATTTGGTTTCTTTCAATCTGAAAGTAGAATTTTTACAGAGGTAGCTTCAACTCTTAAATTATTACCGGTAGTTGAAAATGTTTACGAACGCCATCCGCTTGCCTACCTGGTTGAAGCTGCCGATGATATCTGCTACAGCATTATTGATTTGGAAGATGCCTGCAATCTGGGGCTGGTTAGTTATGAAGAAGCAAAATCTCTTTTTGAAAACATTCTTACTCATAATAAATCTAAACTGGGTAAGCTTGAAGAACTTGCAAGCAAACAGGAGAAGATTGGATTTTTGCGGGCGCTTGCTATTGGCGATTTAATGGATGAATGCTCAACCTTGTTTTTAGATAGTGAATTGGAAATTCTGGAGGGTAAGTTCAATTCGGCTTTGGCTGATTTGTGCCCTTCTAAAGAGGCATTGAAAGAGATCATTGATATTTCGGTAGATAAAATTTACCGGGCCCGGCAGGTAGTAGAGATTGAAGCGGCAGGGCATAAGGTGTTACCCGGTTTATTGGAAGAATTTCTGCAAGTGGGCATAAGTATGCTGGAGAAAAAGAAATCGCGCAAGCATGAAAACCTGTCTTTGCTACTACCCGAAGATATTTTGTTGAACATTAAACAGGCAACCGATTACTATACTGTAGCCCGGTATATTATAGATTTTGTTTCGGGCCTTACCGACCGATATGCGATAAGTTTGTTTAAGAAGATTAAGGGATTTGCAGTATAATCTTAAAGAGAAGTAGGCAGTATGCAATAGGCAGTAAATTTACTCTGAAACGACTACTAACTGCCAACTACCTACTCTATAAAAACCCGTAGTAATTTTTAATAAATCAAAACATGAACTGGATTATCCTCATTATTGCCGGATTGTTCGAAGTAGGGTTTGCATCTTGCCTGGGTAAAGCAAAAGAAACTACCGGAGTTACTTCGTGGTACTGGCTTGGCGGTTTCTTCGTTTGCCTAACCATAAGCATGGGGCTGCTGTATAAGGCTACTCAAACCTTGCCCATTGGTACTGCCTATGCTGTGTGGACGGGCATTGGAGCGGTAGGCACAGCGTTAGTTGGCATTTTCCATTTTAAGGAACCAGCCGATTTCTGGCGCGTGTTTTTTATAAGCACACTAATAATATCCATAGTCGGCTTAAAGGTAGTGTCGCACTAAGTACAATCTGATTAGTATACAAGATTGCGGCTGTATAAAGGCCAAACTTTGGTAAAATTCCTTAGTTTTGGCCACAAATTCCTAACTGTGGCCTTTACGCATGTGGTCTAAGATTGCTCAATTTATTATTAAGTACCGGATCGCATTGATTGCCGTAATCGGGGTAATTACTGCGTTCATGGGTTACCATGCCACCAAAGTTGAAATGAGTTATGAGTTTACCCGAACCGTTCCGCCCAACGATCCGGACATGATTTATTTCAATGAATTTAAAAAGCAGTTTGGTGAAGATGGAAATATGATGGCGCTTGGGTTTAAAGACAGTGCATTATATAAACTGGAGAATTTTCAGAAACTAAAAGAGTTAGGTAATAACCTGCGTAAAATTGAAGGCGTAACCGAAGTCCTTTCACTGCCTGCCCTTCGTATAATTACGAAAGATACAATTGAGAAAAAATTCAAACTCTCTCCACTCTTTCCAGACAATCTTACCTCGCAGGCGGTACTGGATAGCTTGCTTACCGTGGCCAAAGGTCAGCGCTTTTACATGGGGCAATTAGTGAATGAGACCAACGGAGCCATGTTGATCTTGGCGCCTATGAATAAAGAGTATGCCAACTCAGCCAGAAGAATAGACGTAACCAAAAGCCTGATAAAATTAGGAACAGAATTTACAGAACAAACCAAGATCAAGATTCATTATGCGGGCTTGCCTTTTGTGCGTTCTGTAATGGCCGAACAAGTGCGCAAAGAATTATCGTTCTTTTTGTACCTGTCGGCTATTGTAACAGGAGTAATTATGCTGCTGTTTTTCCGGTCGTTCCGCGCTGTAATCTTTTCTATGATTATGATTGGTATTGTAGTGGTGTGGACGATTGGCACCATTGCCTTGCTAGGATTTAAGATCAGTCTTCTCAGTGGGTTAATTCCTCCGGTAATTGTAACCATTGGTATTACCAATGCTATATACCTGTTGAATAAATATCATCTCGAGTATGTGAGCAGGAAAAATAAAATGGAAGCCATACAGGCTGTTGTGCTTAAGATGGGATTAGCAACCTTTCTTACCAATCTTACCGTAGCCATTGGCTTTCTTACGTTATTAGCAACCGATATAACTATCCTGCGCGAATTTGGTATTGTAGCCGGGTTAAACATTATTGCTTTATTTATTGTAAGTCTGGTTATGATTCCGGGCATACTTTCGTGGATGCCGGAGCCAACGCAAAAGCACCTCAGGCATCTTGATTTCAGAATACTGGGAGGCTTTGTTAAACTAGTTGATCTGTTGGTACACCGCCACCGCTTGTACATTTATGCGGCTACTTTAGTTATTACTGCACTGGCTGTTTTTGGAATGACCCGGCTGTATTCTGTTTCGTATATGGTAGATGATATACCCGAAGACAGTGATATAAAGCGCGACCTTCTTTTTGTGGAGGAAAACTTTAGCGGAATAATGCCATTGGAAATGGAGATTGATCTTCAAACCAAACGAAGAAGACCGTTACAAAATTTAAAAATAGCCAACGTTATTAATGATTTTGAATCCTCGCTCGATTCTATTACAGTAACCTCGCGGCCCATTTCTGTTCTTAGTTTTATTAAGGCATCGCGGCAAGCGTATTACAACAATAACCCTGAACGGTACGGGTTGCCTACTTCCGATATTGAAGCCAAGTATGTGCTGGAGTATTTAAAAGGCCAGAATGATAACAGTGGGTTGTTCAACTCGTTTGTAGATACCACGTATAGTAAGATGCGTATCTCCATGCAAATGGCAGATATTGGATCTATAAAAATGGATTCGCTGGTACACCAGATAATTGAACCAAAAGCAGATACCCTGGTGGCAGATTTAAAGAAGATATTGCGCGCAAAGGGCGATTCTGTAAACGTATCGATTACCGGTTCATCCAAGATTTTTATTAAAGGAAATAAATTCCTGATCGAGAACCTTACTGAGAGTTTAGTTCTGGCCGGAATTCTGATTACACTTTCCATGGCCATTCTGTTTGCCAACGCCCGCATGATTATCATTTCGCTTATACCCAATTTGATTGCGTTAATGATTACAGCCGGACTGATGGGATACTTCCACATTCCGCTTAAAGCGAGTACAGCGCTGATCTTTAGCATAACTTTTGGAATTTCGGTCGATAACTCTATTCGCTTTTTGGCCAAGTATAGGCAAGAACTGTTATCGAGCGAATTTTTTGTGCCGCGTTCTGTAAGCGAAAGTATTCTGGAAACTGGTAAGAGTATTATTTATACCTCGGTAGTGTTGTTTGCCGGTTTTATCATTTTTGCATTCAGCGATTTTGGCGGAACCGTAGCACTTGGTTTACTTACCTCTACCACCTTAGTAATTTCAATGTTTACCAACCTTATATTATTGCCTGCTTTAATTATGACGTTCGATAAGCCCAAGCAGAGCAAAGCACGTTTACCGATTGACGATTTTGACAACTCATTTTATGGAGAGCAAGATGACGAAGCCATTGATCTGAGTAAGATCAAGATTCATGATCGCCACGGTTCGGCCGAGTAAGGCAATTGTTTTTACCTAACCCGTATCAAAGATCATCGGTACAAGCCGGAAACCGGTATGCCTGTTATTTATCGGACAATCGTTTTTATAATAGCGTTGAGAATCGGCTTTAGTATTCCGGCTCTTCAAAAATTTCAGCCAGGTCTATCGTTAACCCCGGCAGTGTTTGGGGTTGCACCTTATCCGAACGCGTATAGGGTTTTAGGATTCCTTCATATTTGCCATGTTCATTAAGGGTATAAACCAAAACCGTATGGTCAGACGGATGAACAACCCAATACTCTTTTACGCCAGACTCTTCATACACATCAAATTTTTCGTTCAGGTCTTTAGCCGATGTGTGTTTCGATAATATCTCGATAATCCAATCGGGCGCACCAAGGCAGCCGCGTTCGTCAATTTTTTGCGGATCGCAGATTACACAAATATCCGGCTGAACAACCGTAACAATATCTTTATCGGCTTTTCCCTTACGGGGAAGGCGAACATCGAACGGAGCAGAAAATACTTCGCATTTTTTCGTCTTTAAAAATTGGTGAATAGTTCCGAATAACCCTCCCGAAATCCGTTGGTGACTAGAAGTAGGCGCAGGCGACATTTTAAACACCTTACCGCGTATCAGCTCCACCATTTCGGGCAAATCCCATTTCAGGTAATCGGCATAGGTGTAGTTAAGGCTTAAATCCGGTTCCTCCACTTTCATACTATAAATTTAACACACCCGATAACTAATCCCTAATGCTCAATACCTATTGCCCAAGGCCTGACTCCCAATCCCCAAATGCCTGATGCCCAATGCCTAAAATCCCATGTCTAATCCCCAAAATATCATAAATTGCGGCCTTATTTTGGGTAACCGTGAGTAAATACAGAGAAACAAAAGAAATGAATATGGCCCGGGTGGCCACCGAAATACTTGAATTCTGGAAGCAGGATAAAATTTTTGAGAAGTCGGTTAGCGTGCGCGAAGGCAGCCCCACTTTTACCTTTTACGAAGGCCCACCTTCGGCAAACGGTACCCCCGGCATACACCACGTAATGGCCCGCACGGTAAAGGATATTTTTTGTCGCTTTAAAACATTGCAAGGCTACCAGGTAAAACGCAAAGGTGGATGGGATACACATGGGCTTCCGGTAGAATTGCAGGTTGAAAAAGAATTGGGCATTACCAAGGACGACATTGGAAAAAAAATCTCTATTGAAGAGTACAACAAGAAGTGCCGCGAAACGGTAATGAAGTACAAAGATCAATGGGACGACCTGACGGTGAAGATGGGCTACTGGGTTGATCTGGAAAGTCCCTACATCACGTACGAAAAAGAATACATTGAAACCCTGTGGTGGATTTTAAAGCAATTGTACGATAAGAAGTTGTTGTACAAAGGCTATACGATTCAGCCTTACTCGCCAGCAGCCGGTACCGGATTAAGCTCACACGAGTTAAACCTACCGGGTACATATAAGGACGTTAAAGATACTTCCATTGTGGCGCAGTTTAAAGTAAAGCGCGATGCGAAGTCGGAGTTTTTGTTTAAGACAGATAGCGAAGTATTTATTCTGGCCTGGACCACCACCCCCTGGACACTTCCATCCAATACGGCATTGGCAGTGGGCGAAAGGATCACGTACGTTCAGATTAATACATTCAATTCATATACACACAAACCGGTAAGTGTGGTTTTGGCAAAAGACCTTGTTACAAAATATTTCTCTGAGAAGAATAAAGAGCTGATGCTCGAAGAGTACAAGCCCGGAGATAAGGTAATTCCTTTTAAGATTGTGCAGGAATTTTCGGGTAAGCAACTTCTGGGCATACACTACGAGCAACTCATGCCTTACCTGCAACCGTTTTACGATGCAGACAAAGCCTTTCAGGTAATTGCAGGAGATTTTGTTACCACCGAAGACGGTACCGGTGTAGTACATACTTCGCCCACGTTTGGAGCCGATGACTTTAGAGTAGCGAAACAAAATGGTGTGCCTGCACTAACGATAAAAGATGAAGCCGGCAATGAGGTTCCTACTGTTGATAAGAAAGGAAAATTTTTAAGTCAGATTGGTGAACACCTGAAAGCAGGTGTTGACAAGTACAAAATCAAAACGCACAGGTCGCTGGACGCAGATGATTTTTATGTAAAGAATTATACCAACGAAGATGAGGGCAATCCGGATTACAAAAGCACCGATGTAATCATCTCCATCATTTTAAAAGAAGAGAACAAAGCGTTTAAAGTAGAAAAATACGAACACACCTATCCACACTGCTGGCGCACCGATAAGCCGGTGTTGTATTATCCGTTAGATAGTTGGTTTATTAAAACTACTGCGTTGAAAAATAAAATGGTAGCGTTAAACAAAACCATCAACTGGAAACCGGAAAGTACAGGTACAGGTCGGTTCGGAAACTGGCTGGAAAATCTGGTTGACTGGAACTTGTCACGTTCACGTTACTGGGGCACACCTTTACCCATCTGGAGAACAAAAGATGGAAAAGAAGAAATTTGTATAGGCTCAATAGCTCAATTGCAAAGTGAAATTGCAAAAGCAAAACAAGCAGGTATTCCGAATGCAAAATTTGGAATTTTAGATTCAGAATTTGACTTACACAGACCCTATGTAGATGAGATTACCCTGGTAAGTTCAACAGGCGAACCCATGTATCGCGAAGCCGATCTGATTGACGTGTGGTTTGATAGTGGCGCTATGCCTTATGCACAATGGCACTACCCGTTCGAGAACAAAGACATTTTTGAGAAAAGCTACCCGGCCGATTTTATTGCCGAAGGCGTTGACCAAACCCGTGGCTGGTTCTTTACACTTCATGCCATTGCAGTAATGCTTAGCGAAAGCAGTGACGAGATCAAGGCCGTAAACAAGAAAGTAGGAAATGGCGGAGTTTCTTTTAAGAATGTAATTTCCAATGGTCTTGTACTGGATAAGAGCGGTAACAAGATGAGCAAGAGCAAAGGCAATGTGGTAAATCCGTTTGATGCGCTTGCCAAGTACGGCCCCGATGTGGTGCGCTGGTACATGATGGAAAACGCGCCACCCTGGGATAACCTCAAGTTTGACTTTGCCGGGGTAGAAGAAACGCAACGTAGGTTTTTTGGAACGCTGGCCAATACATATTCTTTCTTTGTGCTCTATGCCAATATTGATGGCTTTGTAAAGGATGAGATGAATAATGTGCCGTTCAATGAACTGGCTCCATTAGATAAATGGATTATAACCAAAGAGCAAACTTTAATTGAAGAAGTAACAGCAGCATACGAAGAGTATGAACCCACCAAAGCTGCGCGTGCCATTCAGGAGTTTGTAAACGATCATCTTTCTAACTGGTATGTGCGCCTTAACCGGAAACGGTTCTGGCAACCGGCAAGCCGGGGAGAGTTATCGCAAGATAAAAGGGCAGCATACGAAACACTGTACGAATGTTTGATGGTAACGGCTCAGTTAATGGCGCCTGTTGCTCCATTCTTTAGTGAATGGTTGTATAAAAATCTTACTGACAATATCCGCCATCGCGCAAAGCAGTTTAACACACCGTTGCAGTATGAGTCAATACATCATACGTTGCTGATTAAACCAGAAGCAAAACGGAAAGAGGCTGAACTGGAAGTATCCATGAACTATGCCCAACGTATTTGTTCATTGGTACACTCTATTCGTAAGAATAGTAAGGTAAAAGTGCGTACACCGTTACAAAAAGTTTTATTACCGGTGTTAGATGAAAAATTTGCACAACGGGTGCGCAGTGTAGAGGCTATTATTAAAGCAGAAGTTAACGTAAAAGAAATTCAGTATGTAGATGATGCTTCCGGGCTTTTGGTAAAAAAAGTAAAGCCCAACTTTGCCAGGTTAGGAAAACAGTATGGCCCTAAAATGAAAGAGGTCTCGGCAGTGATTACTACGTTTACACAAAATGAAATTCAAACTATTGAGAGACAAGGCGCGCTAAGTAAAGGCGGCTTTGAACTTGTATTGGATGATGTGCTGATTTCATCAGAAGATATTGCAGGATGGGCGGTGGCTTCAGAAAACGGATTAACCGTAGCCCTGGATATTACGTTAACGGATGCGTTGAAGCGCGAAGGTATAGCCCGCGATTTTGTAAACCGGGTTCAAAATATGCGCAAAGACATGGGGCTGGAAGTGCTTGACAAAATTTCTATTGAAGTAGAAAGGAATGGAGAGTTTATTACATCAGCCTTAACCGAACACAAAGAGTACATTAGCATCGAAACACAAGCACTTTCGTTAGAACTGAAAGAAACAGTGGCGGATGCTACAGAAGTGGAAATGGATGAGTATAGTATTAAGCTGAAGATTACAGTAAACTGAGGAGACGAATTTGTATGAAGTACGCAAAGTATTTTTTAATAGCCCTGCTGATAATTGCAATAGATCAAACCAGTAAATTACTGGTGTATTATAATATGTACATTCATCAGGAAATAAATGTACTGGGCACTTGGTTTCGGTTGCATTACCTGCTTAACCCCGGCATGGCTTTCGGTATTCGTTGGGAAAATGAGTTTGGCAAACTGGCGCTTACTATTTTCAGAATTATTGCCATGATGGGTATAAGCTATTACATGATAAAGATGGTACAAAAGCAGGCGCACAAAGGATTCCTGATTTGTCTTGCCCTTATTCTGGGCGGTGCCATTGGCAATGTTATTGACAGTACCTTTTATGGCGTTTATTTAAACAATGCACCGATGGATGTACCAACACCATGGTTTCATGGGCAAGTAATTGATATGCTGTATTTTCCGTTGTTCCACTTTCAGTGGCCAACCTGGGTGCCTTTTATTGGTGGTGATTACTTTGAGTTTTTTAGTCCGGTATTTAATATTGCCGATTCGTCTATCTTTATAGGTGTAATGATTATCCTGTTCTCGCAGAAACGTTTTTTTAAAGACGAATTAAAGCCAGAAGTACAGGTAACCTCAGAATCAGAACAGGTTTTGGTAACATCAGAAACGTCAGACCCCGTGAATGAGAAACAACCCTCATCGGAATGATTTTTTTAAGAATACATAATAATCATGTTGTGCGGTTGTTCTTGTGTTAGATAAAACAACCCCTTCTGCCAAATGAAAAAAGCATCGGCCAAACGTATACCTAAAGAAGTCCTGGATCTGATTCGCGAGCAACTTGCGCGAACTGGATTTCATGAATCGGTAGGAACGGGGCGGTGGAGTTTTATTCATGGATTGCAGAGGGCGGTAAAAGAGTTCGTAAAAAACACAACCTCCCTCGACCCGCAACTATCATTAAGTTACCCGCAAGGACCGTCTGAAGATTTGTTGCGAAGAGCGTTTAATCTAAAGAGCCCGCCCGGGGCAACGCAATCTTTACGTAATCTTCTTGCTTTGTTTGCTACCCAAAATCAGCATGATTGGAATAGTCTGATCAACGATAAGTTTAGCGATAAATACAAATCGTTGCTGGATGTGGATGGCGATGATGCTGAACCAGAAGCAACAACCAGAGGAATTCCTTCCGATAAAGTTGATTCGTTTGCAGCCAAGATAGCCAATGTGCTTCTTGAAAAACTTTCTAAGAAGGAATTGGATCTGATCAAAGAGCAGATTAATGATGAACAGGCACGCACTGGTGATGATATGATTGATGGTTTATATGTGCCCTCACTCAACGATCCATCTAAACCTGAGTTTCCGCCACGCCCGTTTTATGAGCCCCGCTTTCCGGCATCGAATACATTTCGTATCGAGGTGCCCGGTTTTACCAATGTGTGGCTGAAAGACGAAAGCACTAACCCAACCGGCACACACAAAGCACGCATGGCGTGGGAAGTTTTGATTAAAGCTAAGCGATACAATATTAAAGAAGTATCCATTATCTCATCCGGTAGCGCGGCTGCCGCCATTCAACATTTTTTTAATCTATTCAAGGTAAGCACTAAGCTGAAGGTGTTGATGGATAATAAGATAAGTGCAACTATAAAAGAGTCTCTTCGGCAAATGGGTTGCGAAGTGTATGAAACCGACCTGAGAGCCCGTTCGCTTACCGGTAAAGAAATAAAAGACCTTACGCACAACAAAGAAGGTATTGATATTACCTATCGCGAAATTTTGGATCGGTTTAACGATAATTATTACGACTGGCTATCGTACGAGGTGTTGAATGAAAACCCGGCATATTGTTTTGTTCCATTTGGCACAGGCGATTTGTACGTGAATATTTTAATAATTGCTGAACGCGAGTTTAACAATAGTATCTATAAACATGACCTTCGGTTTCTGGGCGATATAAAAAAAATCGGGCAATGTAATTTTATGGGCGCTACTACCCGCGATGTTAACTCGCGCCTCGATAAGCTCTTTTCATATTATCTGCCTTCGCTGGACGATTATCAGTTCTATATTAATTCATTGATTCAAAACGGACGTATCGGCAACCTTTCCGGAATTTTGGATGTGGATGAGAATTTTGTAGAGGAAGCCATGGAGATTGCTAAAAAGCAATCTGTGCGGTGCGAACCATCGGGCATAGCAGGTCTTGCCTTGTTGTTACAAATGCGGGACGAAGTTCCAAAAGATGAAAAGATTCTGATCATTAATACCGGCTCTACGGTTTACCCCGGAAAAATCAGTGGGTAACCGGCTATTACTGAGGAGGTGGAATTGCAACTCCGTATTCAAACACAACTTCGTTTACGTGCGGGGCTAGTATTTTTTTGATTTGTGCTTCAGCCTGTTTTCGGGCATCGCTTACAAAGCTTGCATGTTGTGCATAGTTTTTAGCATCAGCTAAAAAAGCATTGGTTGCTATCGTACGGTCTTCCGTACTCACCCAATTCCACAAACCATTTTCATCCCGGTAAGTAATATCACTTTGCGTCTCAATAGAAAGTAATTGAGGTTCTGGTAAGACAACCCGTGCTGTTTTATTTTCAATAGATATGGCAAATCGTTCATTCAGGTCAAATCCGGCTTTCGCCACAAAGGTGCCGGCAATGGTAATAGTTTTGGTGCTGCCTAACCAGGTGTTTGTATAGGCGTATTGGTGTTTAAAATTCTGTGAAAGCACGGCCAACTCCAGTATGGCTGTTTGCTGATTAAGCACTACCGTATTCTCTACTTTTACCTCAGGTGTAAATTGGAAAGCTTTCCGAAAATCTTCGCCTATGGTTTTGGCTGCTTCGTAGCTACTTCTGGCCAACCGCTCAGGAATAATAACAAAGACTACATAAACCGCTAATGTGCCGGTAATAATTAGAACAATCAGAAGTTTGAGGTGTCGGATCATAGCACGTGCAAAGGTAAGGTAATTAAGCCATCCATTGCATTGGCAAAAATTCCGCACGTGCTTTCCTGCTAATATGCGCAAAGCACTCATTCAAATTATCGGGGTGGTAATAGCCGTCATTATTATCTTGCTTTTTTACCAGGCTTGAGTAGGTTATTTTTGCGGTCAAATTATTTGATCCATGGCCGAAAACCTGTTGATAGCGACTGAATCTGACAAACCTTCGCGTTACAAAACCCTGATTCCGCAATTGGAGGCCCTTACCTCGGGCGAAACAGATATTACCGCTAACCTGGCCAACATTGCAGCAGCATTAAAACAAACAATGAATTTTTTCTGGGTTGGGTTTTACCTGGTAAAGGATAGCGGAGGGAAACAAGAATTAGTATTAGGGCCGTTTCAAGGACCGATTGCCTGCACACGCGTTGGTTTAGGAAAGGGTGTATGTGGTACAAGCTGGAAAGAAAAGAAAGTTATTGTTGTCCCCGATGTGGAAGCATTTCCCGGACACATTGCCTGCAGTTCGGCATCAAAATCTGAAATTGTACTACCAGCATTAAAGAATAATGAAGTAGTGCTGGTGTTGGATGTGGACAGCGATAAGCTGAATGATTTTGACAGTACTGATGAAAAATACCTTTTGCAGGTAATGCAATTAATTGAAAAAATGTTCTGATGGCCCACACCGAACCTACTGTTGCATTTTATCAGCAACGCGCGCAACAATTTCAGGAAGAAGGCAAACAAGTTGAGAAACAAATCCGGCTTTATGCGTGGATGCGCATTGGCCTGGTGTTGGTAATAGGATTGCTCATTTATTTAGCACTATCAAACCAAGTATTTTACTACGCAGGTATTCTGCCATTAGCTGGCTTTATAATACTGGTTCGCAAGCAAACAACTGCCGTTGAATTGAAAGAACGATTATCCTATCTCAACTTGCTCAACCAGCATGAAGCTAAAGCATTGAACTTTGAGTCGATTGAATTTTCTGATGGCAGGGCGTTTGCTGATGTGCAGCATGGCTACAGTCATGATCTGGATTTGTTTGGACCGGGTTCGGTATTTCAATACATTAACAGATGCGGCACATATTCAGGCGAGCATAAACTGGCTACGGATTTAAAGTACCCTGCATATTCGCAACAAGATTTGCATCAGCGCCAGGAAGCTGTGCGCGAATTGGCTTCGAACCTGGAGTTGCGCCAACAGGTGTGGGCTACCGGCAAACAAATAAACAATACCGCATTTGATGTGCGCGGGCTACTCTCTTGGTTGCAAGAGAAACCAATTTTTTATAAGCGTACACGCTATACAATTTTGCGTTGGATACTTCCTGCTATAACAATTAGCGTTGGCCTGTTTGTAATAGTTAGTATGAATTACTTCGGAGTATTTTTTATGATGACGATCATACAGTTGGCCATAGCAGCAATTTTTGCGAAGCGTATTGAGGCTATACAGCAGGTACTGGTAGCCGGAGGTAAGAGTTTACACAACTATGCTAAAATTCTGGAATTGCTTTCAAAGGAAAAATTCAGTTCTTTAAAAATGCTGCAGCACCATGCAATTGCAGTAAGTGCATTTGCGAAAGTAAAAGAATTTTCTGCGTTGGTACATGCATTAGAATCGCGCATGAATCCGCTTGCCATGCAATTGGGAAATGGATTGTTTCTGTATGATCTGCACACGGTAAGCAAATTGGAAAGATGGCGCGAAGAAAATGCAAACGACTTACCCGGCTGGCTTGAGTCGTTAGCCGAGTGGGATAGCCTCATTTCATTGGCAACATTGCATTATAATTCTCCACACTTTGCTTTTGCCGAAGTAACCGATAGCTTGGTTTTGAAAGGTGAAGCCATAGGGCATTTACTTATTCCGAATAAGGAACGGGTAAATAATAATTTTAAAATAGGTAATCCGCAGCGGGTGTATTTGATTACAGGAGCTAACATGGCGGGCAAGAGTACTTTTTTGCGTGCATTAGGTGTAAACTTTGTGCTTTCGCAGATTGGAGCACCGGTGTGTGCACGCAGTTGGCAAACACCTTTGTTAAAATTGCGAACGGGTATGCGCACAACCGATTCGTTGCAGGAACATCAATCTTATTTTTTTGCAGAATTAAACCGACTGCAATCTATTATGCAGGAATTAGAGGCAGGAACACCTATGTTTATTCTGCTTGATGAAATTTTGAAAGGCACAAACTCTACCGATAAGCAAGTAGGCTCGCTGGAGTTACTGAAACGACTAAAAGAGCAACAAGCATTAACAATTTTGGCTACACATGATATTGCATTAGGTGCGTTGCAAGAAAACTATCCGCAACAGATAGCCACGGCCTGCTTTGAAGGTAAAATTGAAAACGATCAGCTTACATTTGAATACATTCTGCATCCGGGGGTAGCGCAGAAAGCAAACGCTACCTTTTTAATGAAAAAGATGGGGATTATATAGCAATCCAGAATTGATACTTGTCATTGTACCCCCATAATGATGTAGTATCGTCTCCACCCTGAATACTTCCTGTAGTTTTTTTAAATAACTTGGGTTTCATATCAAACACATTATGAAAACTATTGTATTCGCCATTTTACTCATTCCGGTTTTAGCAAGTGCTCAGATCGGAGCTAAAACACAACAAGGAAACAAACTTGTCGGAATCTGGCAAAATAGCCAGTTTGGTTATCAGATGACTCTCCTGCTGAATGCTGATGGCAGTGGTGAATTTGACGGAGAAACGATCAAATACACCAATCAGGCAAATAAGCTTTCTCTTGTACAAAATGGGCAAACAACTGTGTACACCTATGTTTTGCAAGGTAACAACCTTACCCTTTCAGGTGGCGACATTGAGGGCAATATTGTATTTACACGCGGTAGTGGCCAGAACACACAACCCATGCAAACACAGGCACAGGCTACTACTATACAACCGCAAGCCGGAGGCGCACAAAATGGAAACGATGTAATTGGAGTATGGAGTGGTAATGGCGAGTCAATCGAATTTAAGAACAATGGCCAATGTGTTTACCTCGGCAATACATTTCAATACCAGGTATCGCAAGGTCACATCACGTTAGCAACTTCACAAGGCAATATTATGATGGCCTACAGTGTTAAAGGCAATCAAATTACCTTAACGGCCAATGGCCAGCAGTTTACCTACACAAAAGGTGCGGGTAATACAACCAACAATTTTAACCAGGAACAAAACCAACCCCAGACTGGAGGAGGGCAAATTGCCCCTGAACTGGTAGGCAAATGGTGTTGGACAAATGTAAACTCAACCAATACGGGTGGATCAAGTTCCAGCGAATGTATTGTTTTAAATGCCAACGGAACCTTTCAATACGCTGCAGAGCGCTCGATGGATACCAACACAAATGCATTTTACGCGGGCACATCGAGCCAAAGCAATGACCAGGGAACCTGGTGGGTACAAGGCGATCGCATTTATTACAATTCGCAAGCGCGAGGACAGGGCTCGTATCAATTACAAAAAATGAATCATCCCAAAACAGGCGACCCAATGATTGTGTTAAATGGAGAACCTTATGTAACTTACTATCAAAAACCAAGATGGTAATATGAGCAAGAAGTTGCAACGCAGAATTAATGGAGG
>ERZ761602.2199-NODE-2199-length-31712-cov-6.166314_pt1 | contig 31712 bp, 35 predicted proteins | sample MGYA00512165_ERZ761602 | MGnify/ENA primary metagenome ERZ761602 (study PRJEB28899, sample SAMN02445085) | bioreactor sludge metagenome | biome: EBPR sludge; isolation source: Thorneside wastewater treatment plant | place: Australia: Brisbane, Thorneside...
GGCAAATGGCAGAGCGCTATTTTCGGGCAGTTGATTTCAGTGGGGCTGGCTTCATTCACCAAACCGGAGATGCGGTAGTAGGATTTGCGCTTTCGGATTCGGAAGAGTTGCAACTAGCATTCCCAGGTGACGATATTCCCATTTTGATGCTCCTGCTGTCCCAAGTTTATGCTCAGAACATTACGGGCAAGGGCGTGCGAGACTCGCTATCAACGGCAATACCTGTCGAAAGCGCTCAATTTCAGCGGGAGCTGGGAGAGGAAGCCATTCTATGTGTGGTAGATCTTTCCTCTGGTGCCCCTGTGTCATTGGCCCTTCCGCATCCGATAGCGGCGCAGATGCGCGATCAATTGAACGAAATTCTTGGGTAATCATGGCATTTCCTTCCATTGAATACTTGGCCTACCGCACACGCCAACACATCTGCCCCCCGACACTGACCGCAACCAGCGTCCCGCGTTCGCGCTGACGGTCCAGGCACTTGCGAACGCGCTTGATTTGAAGCCTGGTCGGCTCTCCTTCGATGCCGCGCCAGGCAAGCACGGCAGCGGTTAGCTCTCGCGTCGGCATTGGTTCCGGGGCTTTGCGCAGGACTGAAAACACCGCCCGCACCATCTCACCACGCAGCGCCCAATCAGGCTTTGGCCGGGCTTGCAGCGCCGGTATCTCGCCAAGACGAATATCGGGATCGAATAGCTTCAACGCACGGTCGATTGTCTCAAGATCAGCGGCCAGAGCGTCAACTTTCCCGAGCAATTCGAGAATGTCCCCAGCCACCTCGCGACGGCGCCGGATCAGGCCGGAAATCACATGGTCAGACATGGCGGCAGAATAGCCGCCTAGACCATGATAGGCGCGCTCGGACTTTCTGCCGTTGCTACCTAATGCCGGAAGGTACCCTTGGGGTGGTTGGGCAGGGGGAGCGGGCCGGCCAGGCAGGACAAGGCGGATGCCTTGTCCGCACCGCTGTGAAGCGGACAACAAATCTTAGGAATCCCGCGCTAAAGGGTGTGTCATGGCAGGAATGCACACCCTTCAGATGCTGGGCCTGATCGGGGCGGCGAGCTATCTGGCCGCACGGTTGGCGCGGGCGAGCGGCAAGGCGGCGTGGCACCGCTATGCCATCCTCGCCCAGCCGCGCGCGGGCCTGCCGGCCATGCCGCGCGGCTTCCGGGTGGAGACGCTGGGGGCGGGGGATCTGGCCGGCCATGCGGTCGATGCCGGGGCCGAAGTCCAGGCGCGGCGCTTTGCCGAAGGGCTTGAGTGCCTCGGCGCGTTCGATGCGAAGGACCGCCTGACCGGCCTCGTCTGGCTGCGCGAGGGGGTCTACCGCGAGGACGAGGTGGCGGCGCGGTTCCTGCTGCCGCCGCGGTGCTGCTGGGATACCGGGCTGTGGATCGCGCCCGAACACCGGCTGGGGCGCAGCTTTGCCGCGCTGTGGGCCGGGGCCGGGGCGTGGATGGACGCGCGGGGGCTGGACTGCTCGCTCAGCCGGGTGAGCGATTACAACCTGCCGGCCCTGACCGCGCACAAGCGGATGGGGGCGAGGGTGCTGGCGCACCACAGCTTTGTCCGGCTGGGGGATTGGCAGTGGTCCGCCGCCGGGCGGCCCAGGCTGGTCCGGGTGGGCCAGGGGCGCGAGGCCGAGCTCGACCTCGCGCCGCTATGGCATCAGGCGGGCAGCGTCAGCGCCTCGTAACGCTCAAGGTGCCAGTCGGAGCCGCCGAACTGGTTCTCGATCATGGTGCTGCGCTTGAAGTAGTGGCCGATCGCCAGTTCCATGGTGATGCCGATCCCGCCGTGGGTCTGCACCGCGTTCTGGCCGACGGCCTTGATGCAGCGGCTGACCTTGGCCTTGACCTGGCTGACCGCGGCCTTGCGCTGATCGGCGGGCAGGCCCAGCTTGAGGGTGCCCATCAGGCCCATCGAGGCGATCTGCTCGACGTCCACCAGCATGTCCGCCATGCGGTGCTGAAGGGCCTGGAACTTGCCGATCGGCTGGCCGAACTGCTTGCGCTGCTTGGTGTATTCCACCGTGCCTTCGAGCAGCTTGCGGGCAATCCCGGTGCCTTCGGCGCAGATGGCGATGGTGGCTTCATCAACCACGCGCTCGATCAGGTCGATCCCGCCGGGGAGCAGGGCCTCGCCCGGAATGGCGACGTTCTCGAAGTAGACCTCGGCGCCGCGGAAGCCATCGACCATGGCATATTCGCGCATGGTGATCCCGGCGGCCTTGGCGTCGACCAGGAACAGTTCCACCCCGGCGCGTTCGCGGCGCGATCCGCCGGTGCGGGCGGTGACAAGCAGGTGGGTCGCCCAGGGCGCGGCATAGACGGCGGCCTTGTGGCCGTTGAGCACGAAGCCCGCGCCGTCGGCCTTGGCCGTGGTGCCGATGTCGGCCAGGTTGTAGCGGCCCTGCGGCTCGGCATAGGCGAAGGCGAAAGTGGCATCGCCGCTGATGATCTGCGGGATCACCTCTGCGGCCACCGCGCCGCCGACCGCCTGCAGCGCGCCGCCGCCGATCACCACGGTCTGCAGCCAGGGCTCGATCGCGATGACCTTGCCCAGCTCTTCCATCATGATCGCGTTTTCGAGATGGCCGCCGCCCATGCCGCCGTATTCCTCGGCAAAGGGCGCGCAGGTCAGGCCCAGCTCGCTTGACAGCGCTTTCCAGATGCCGGGATCGCGGCCTTCGGGGCGGCTCAGCATCTTCTTGCGGGTTTCAAAGTCATAAGTGTCGGCCAGGAAGCGCGCGAGGCTGTCGCGCAGCATGTCCTGCGTTTCGGTGTAGCTCAGGTCCATTGGGTAAGTCCCCTCATCCCTTTGTGGTCATCCCTGCCGAAGCAGGGACCCGGTGCAGTCCGTGCTGCCAGGCTCCCGCCGTAGCGGGAATGACGCGTGTTCGTTTCAGCTCAGAGGCCCAGCACCATCTTGGCGATGATGTTGCGCTGGATCTCGTTCGACCCGCCATAGATCGTGGTCTTGCGGGTGTTGTAATAGACCGGCGCGGCCTTGTTGGCCCAGGCCGGGCCGACGGCGTGCTCGTTGTCGCCCTCGCCGAAGCTGCGGAAATAGGGCGCGCCATAGTGGCCGGCCATTTCCAGGGTCAGTTCGGTCAGGCGCTGCTGGATTTCGGAGCCCTTGATCTTCAGCACCGAGCTCTCCGGCCCCGGACCATGGCCCGCGGCCATGCCCGAAAGGGTGCGCAGTTCGGTGAACTCCAGCGCGGCCAGGTCCATTTCCAGTTCGGCCACCTTGCGGCGGAAGAACGGGTTGGCGAGCAGCGGCTTTTCACCTTCCATCTCGGCCCCGGCGATCGCGCGGATCCGCTCGACCGCACGCTTGGAGCTGGCAACACCGGCAATGCCGACACGTTCGTGGGCCAGCAGGAACTTGGCGCAGGTCCAGCCCTTGTTTTCCTCGAACACCCGGTTTTCGACCGGCACGCGGACGTTGTCGAGGAACACTTCGTTGACTTCGTGTTCACCGCCTAAAGTGATGATCGGGCGCACTTCGATACCCGGGGTCTTCATGTCGATCAGCAGGAACGAAATCCCTTCCTGCTGCTTGGCATCGGGATCGGTGCGGACCAGGAAGAAGCCCCAGTCGGCATGCTGGCCCATGGTGGTCCAGGTCTTCTGGCCGTTGACGATGTAGTGGTCACCGTCCCGCTCGGCCTTGGTGCGCAGCGAGGCAAGGTCGGAGCCGGAGCCGGGTTCGGAATAACCCTGGCACCACCAGTCCTCGCCCGACAGGATGCGGGGCAGGAACTTGGCCTTCTGTTCGGGCGTGCCGAAGGTGTAGATCACCGGGCCGACCATGGTCAGGCCGAAGGGCATCAGGCGGATGCAGTCGGCGCGGGCGATTTCTTCCGAGAAGATGTAGCGCTGGGTGATCGACCACCCGGTGCCGCCGTATTCGACCGGCCAAGCCGGGGCGACCCAGCCCTTCTTGTAGAGAACCTTGTGCCAGGAGAGGAAATCCTCCTTGCTCAGTTCGTCCCCTTCGTCCTGCTTGCCGCGCAGTTCGGCGGGGTAGTTCTCGGCGATGAAAGTACGCACCTCGTCGCGGAACGCGATTTCCTCGGCGCTGAATTCAAGGTCCATGGCCTCTCTCCGGTTGGCTTTGTTGCAACAAGTTTGGCCCGGTTTTCCGCGCTTCGCAAGGGGCAGGGCAACCTGTCTGCTGAGACAGGCGGCTTAAACTTGGCGCCGGTCCTGCCGTTATCCCTGGCGAACCTTCCGCCTGCCGTTACGGCATGGCGGAGCACACCGCCAAAGAGGATGAGATGAGCCCGGACAACATTCGCGCCCTGCGTCGTTCACCCCGCCTGAAACTGGTCCTTCCGGCCCGCTGCCGAAGCCGGTCCGGCTTCCTTGACCGGGTGGTGATCAGCGACATTTCCGAGGGCGGCTGCCGAATCGACAGCCTCGCGCTGGTGCTCAGGCCGGGCGACCTGGTGGTGATCCGGCCCGACGGGCTGGAAGGCCTTGGCGGCGTGATCCGCTGGGTCAAGGGCCACTCCGCCGGGATCGCGTTCGACCGGCCGCTCTATGCCCCGGTGGTCGATCACCTGCACCGCACCAACCTGCAGTTCATCAAAGCCGAGCGGCTGCGCGACCTGCCCGGCAAGCTGCGGCTGGCAGCATGAGAGGACTTTCAAGCGCTTGCACCCCTGTCACCGGGTGATAGGCTGGCTCCCGCCTCAGTCTTCCGGGAGCCGGCCATCATGCGCAAAGTTAATGCTTTCACTCTGCTTGCCCTGTCCGCCGTGACGCTTGCCGCTTGCGGCCAGTCTGCGTCCGACAGCGCCGAAGGCGGCGCGGCCGCCGGCAAGGATGCCCTGGCCAATGCGGCCGAGGTGGCCTTCCAGATGCAACCCGGCAAGTATCGCACCACGGTATCGATCACCAAGCTCGAGATTCCCGGCATGCCCGGCGGGATGGGTGATCAGATGAAAGCCATGCTCAGCAAGGCCGTGACCACCGAAAGCTGTGTTTCGACCGAACAGGCCAAGCGCGGGATCGAGATCATGAAAGAGCAGATGGCCCGCGGCCAGTGCCAGTTCGACAAGTTCGAAGCCAGCGGCGGCAAGCTCGATACCGCTTTCACCTGCAAGACGGCAGAGGGAATGGAAATGCGCGCGGCTTCGACCGGGACCTATTCCGACACCGGCTCCACCGTGTCCGCGAAGGGTGAAATGACCGGGCCGGGCGGGGTGCAGATGCGGGTCGAGCAGACCATGGTGACCGAGCGGATCGGCGACTGCGCCTGAACCTTGCCCGCGGGCACAAGGGCTTGACTTGCCAGCCGCTTTGCTATGCCCTGCGGTCAGTGAGTGCGGTCCCGGCCATTCCGGCCCGGGCCGGAGAGTGGGGAGATACACGATGAAATACGTCAGCATGATCGCTGTCGGCCTGGTGGTCGGCATCCTTGCCCGGTTCGTCTACCCCGGGGCCGTCGAAATGGGCCTGGTCAAGAGCGCCCTGCTCGGCGTGGCAGGTTCGTTCCTGGCCGGGTTCCTTGCCAGCATGCGCGATGGCGAAGCGGGCACCAAACTGCAACCCGCCGGCTTCCTTGCCTCGATTGTCGGCGCGGTGGTGCTGATCTTCGTCGGGCGCGCATCCGGCCTGTTCTGAGCCGCGGTTTGACAGTTCGGGGCCGGAACGCCAGTGCGGCGTTTCCGGCCCCTTCTGATTCCGCAAAGGCACTGGCATGAACCCGGTCTATCACTTCACCCACGCGATTCTGCGCCGCCCGGGGGCAAGCGTGGTCAAGGGGCTGCGCGCCGGGGGCGGGCCTGATCCGCGGCTGGAAGACGTGCTGGCCGAACATGCCGGCTATGCCGCCGCGCTGGCCGATGCGGGCCTGACGCTGACCATGCTCGATCCGCTGGAAGACTATCCCGACGCGATCTTTGTCGAGGATCCGGCGCTGGTCTTCCCGGAAGGGGCAATCGTGCTACGTCCCGGCGCGCCGAGCCGCGAGGCCGAGGGCGAGTTCCTGCGCGGTACGCTGACCGCGCTGTTCCCGCAGGTGATCGACCTGCCGCGCGGCCATGCCGATGGCGGCGACGTGCTGGTCATGCCGGACAAGGCGCTGATCGGCCTGTCCGCGCGCACCACCCGCGAAGGGGCCGAAGCGCTGATCGGGGTGCTGGCGCGGCTGGGCTACAAGGCCGAGATTGCCGCGCCCCCGCCCGAAGTGCTGCACCTCAAGACCGCCAGCTCGCTGCTGGATGAGGAAACGGTCCTGTCGACCCGCGCGCTGGCCGCGACCGGCGTCTTTGCCGGCTACAGGGTGATCGAGGTCCCGGAGGGCGAGGAAGGCGGCGCCAATGTGCTGCGCGTCAATGACCGGGTCCTGGCCGGGACGCACTACCCGCGCATTCTCGATGCGCTCGATGTCCACGGGCTGAACGTGGTGACCCTGCCGAACAGTGCGATCGCGGCGATCGATGCGGGGTTCACCTGCATGTCGCTGCGCTGGCGCAACGGGCGTGGCTGAGTGCGGCTTGCGTACCCTTTTCAGTGTATGAAGTTCGCACTGAAGATTGCGTTATAATTACGTAAATTCAGTACTATAACCAAGAGAAGTTCTGCATCTTTGCCCGAGTGACGCCATGCAAGTTTCACGCCCCGTGCCGCCGCGCGCGGGTGTGGTGACGAAGAGGCTTCACGGTGAGAAAGAGCGGCCGGTCCTTGTGGCATACCGGCCGCCTGTAGGAAAATCGCTTCGGGCGCTGGCGGTTCAGGCGGCCATCAGTTCGCCGCCAACCGCCGATACGCGCTCGGCGTGGCGGGTATGGGGGAAATAGTCCCACACCGCATGGTGCTGGGTGGCGATGTTGTCCCAGATAACCAGCGTGTTCTGCTCCCAGCGGACCCGGCATTGCAGGCGGGGCGTCGCCTCGATGTGCTGGAACAGCATTTCCAGCAGCGCGCGGCTTTCGAGGCGGCCGACGCCCTCGATCCGGGTGGTGAAGCCGCGGTTGACCCACAGCAGCGGCTTGCCGCTGTCCGGGTGGGCGATGACGATCGGGTGCGAGGTGCGGTTGTACTCGGTCCCGGGCTCCGGCTCTCGGCCATAGCCCTGGCGCCAGGGCAGCGCCCCGTCATGCACTGCGCGCAGCTTGCCGATCAGTTCCCGCACCGGTTGCGACAGCAGGGCATAAGCCTCCGTCATGCTCGCGAACACCGTATCGCCGCCGCCGCTTTCCGGCATCTCGTGCATGTAGAGCAGCGAAGCGCGGATCGGGGCGGGATCGCACGAGACATCGGTGTGCCAGCCATCCCCGGCGGCAAAGCGCGATTTGGCGGTGGCCCTGACCGTCAGGACAGCGGGATCGCCGCTGCCGGATGCGGCGGCCAGCGGGTGGCAGTGCAACTGCCCGGTGCCGAAACAGGCTGCGGCGCGCTTGTGCGCGTCATGATCCAGATGCTGATCGCGGAACACCAGCACGCCGCGATCGGCCAGCAGCCGGCGCAGCTCTGCGGCCATGGCATCGTCGATCCGGGACAGATCCACACCGGACACTTCCGCGCCGATCACCGGCGTCAGGTTCTGGATTGCAAGGGACATCGCTCTCTCCGCTGCTATTTTTTTGGCAGGGTAAGCGCATTTTACCACTTAGCAAGTGGTTTTTATCTACGTGACAAGTTGCCGCCTTCGCAGCTAGGAAACCGCCCAATATCAGGCGAGACTGCCTGACGGAGGCAGGCCGATGGCGGTGGTGAAAGCGGCGCAAGCCGAGCGTGAGACCAAGGGGGAACGGACCCGCCGGCGAATCATGGCCGAAGCGCGGGCCATGATCGACGAAATGGGGATCGAGGCGATCTCGCAGGAAGCCGTGGCCCGGCGGGTGGGCATCACGCAGAGCGCCCTGCGCCACCACTTCCCCACCCGGGATGGCATGTTCGATGCCATATTCGATCATGTCTTCGCCAGCTTCTACCGTTCCGGCGAGGCGATCCTGCTGGAAACCGGACTGGAGCCGCGCCAGCGGCTGATCCGGCTGTGCGAGCTGCACCTGAATTATGTCCGGCGCGAAAGCGACCGCGTGGCGCTGGAATCCTTTGCCCACTATCTTCACAAGCCGGATCTGTTTGCCCGGCAAAGCCATTGGTACCACTGGATCGCTGGCCACTATGCGGCCCTGCTGGGGGCAATCCGGCCCGACCTGAACGAAGGGGAGCGGCAAGGGCGTGCCCTGGCGATCCTGACCATGAGCGTCGGGGCCTGGGTCACGATCGGCCGCTCGCGCCCGGACTGGCCGGGCCTGCCGGGCGATACCGCCAGTGCCGGTCTGCTGGCCGCAATCGAGCATCTCATCGACAGTTGAGGTCGTTTCCCCGCCAGCGGCCCACTTGTTTCAAAGCATGGCGTTTTTTGCCAAGACAGGCGGGGCCTGCCGGGCCTAGTCTGCTGCAGACAAGGCCCAACCTGTGCCGCGTCCCGGCCCGATACCGACAAGGAACCGTCATGAAACCGATCAAGGCCCTACTTCCGCTGCTGCTGGTCCTGTCTGGCGGTGCTGTCCTGTCCACGGCGGCCGATGCCCAATTGGGCGGGATCGGCAATGCGACGAAGTATCTGCCGGTGAAGGGGCCGAAAGTGCCCAACCTCTTGTCCGGCCCCGCGCCGATCAGCACCAGCATCAAGGACGCGGTGTGGGGCGATCCTTCAAAGGACGGCTATACCCCGCCGGTCGCCGCGCAGGACCTGGCTGGCCTGCCGCGCAGCGCGCAGGGCGGATTCGTGCTGGCCGAAGGCTATTACCGGATGCACGCGCAGTCCTATTGCCTCCATGCCGGGACTTTCGGTCCGGGCGGCGGCGATGCCTATCTGCTGGGGCCGGTTAAGGGCTCGGCGCGCGAGGCGGTGATCTCGATCCTGCAGAACTCGGTCGCCCATCCCGAGATTGCCCAGCGCGATATCCAGATGCTGCTGTGGGCGATTGTCGCCCGCGCCAAGTTCGAGGATCTTGATCCCAAGCTGAAGGGGATTGCCGCGGTGCTGCTGTCGAAGAAGCAGCTCGTCTCGCTCAACCGCAGCGCGCTGTCGGTCTTCACCAATCCGCAGTTGAGCCAGATCACCGGCGGGATGCCGGGACCGGTCCGCACCGTGATCGAGGCGGAAAGCCGCCTGCGCGGCCTGCTGACCACGCCTGGCTCGTCCTATGCCGAGATCGAGCGGGTGGCAGTGCTGGGCGGTGTCGCCCCGCGCGGCGAGGGCAGCATCGATGCCCCCGCCAGCCGCTGGAGCCTGCATCCGGACGGTTACTGGGTGCGGTACAAGCCGAACGGCTATTCCAACACCTGGGTCGAAATCTGGGTGCCGAAGGGCAGCAAGGCCAAGGGCAAGGTCTATGACCCGGCCACCGCCATCGCCGTCCCCGCCAACACCAGCCGCCAGCGGCTGGCGCAGTCGGGCCGGGTTTACGCGAAGTAGGTCCGCGCGCAATTTCGCACTTGCAGCATTTTGCCGCTTGACTCTTTTCCGCCATATTGCAGTCATGGCGTCTGAAGGGGACGCACACGCATGAGCCAATCGCCCTCGTCCTATGACGAGATGTTCGAAGCCGATGGCACGGTGCGTCCGGCCTATGCCGGCTATCGCGAATGGCTTCACGGACAGGATGCCGCCAGCCTGCGCCGCAAGGGGATCGAGGCGGAAAGTTTCTTCCGCCGCACCGGGATCACCTTCAACGTCTATGGCGATACGGCGGGCGAGGAACGGCTGATCCCGTTCGACATGATCCCCCGGATCATCACCGCGCGCGAATGGCGCAAGCTGACCAAGGGGATCGAGCAGCGGGTCCGCGCGCTCAACGCCTTTCTGCACGATATCTATCACCGCCAGGAGATCGTCCGCGCCGGCCGGGTGCCGCAGCGGCTGATTGCCGAGAACGCGGCTTACCTGCCGCAGATGGTCGGCATGGTGCCGCCGGGCGGGGTCTATACCCATATCGTCGGGATCGATCTGGTCCGCACCGGGCCGGACGAATTCATGGTGCTGGAAGATAACGCCCGCACCCCTTCGGGCGTGTCCTACATGCTCGAAAACCGCGAAACGATGATGGCGATGTTCCCGGAACTGTTCACCAAGGTGAGCGTGCGTCCGGTGCAGGACTATCCGCGCCGTCTCGCCAAGAGCCTCGCCGCCTGCGCTCCGGCCTGCGCCGGAGACCGGCCGACCGTGGCGGTGTTGACGCCGGGGATCTACAATTCGGCCTATTTCGAACATGCCTTTCTGGCCGACCAGATGGGGGCCGAACTGGTCGAGGGCAGCGACCTGCGCGTGGTCGATGGCCGGGTGGCGATGCGCACCACGCGCGGCTACACCCCGGTCGACGTGATCTATCGCCGGGTCGATGACGAATATCTCGATCCGCTGACCTTCAATCCCAATTCGGCGCTGGGCGTGCCGGGGATCATGGATATCTACCGCGCCGGCGGCATCACCATCGCCAATGCGCCCGGCACCGGGATTGCCGATGACAAGGCGATCTATTCGTTCATGCCGGAAATCGTCGAATTCTACACCGGCGAGAAGCCGCTGCTGCAGAACGTGCCGACCTGGCGCTGCAGCGAGAAGGACAGCCTGGCCTATGTGCTCGACAATCTGGCCGACCTGGTGGTCAAGGAAGTCCATGGCTCCGGCGGATACGGCATGCTGATCGGTCCGACCGCCTCGAAGAAGGAAATCGCCGCCTTCGCCCAGAAGCTGAAGGCCAAGCCGGCGAACTATATCGCCCAGCCGACGCTGTCGCTTTCCACCGTGCCGATCTTCGCCAAGTCGGGCCTGGCCCCGCGCCATGTCGATCTTCGGCCCTTCGTGCTGGTCAGTCCGCAGGGGATCGACATCACCCCCGGCGGGCTGACCCGGGTGGCGCTGAAGAAGGGCAGTCTGGTGGTCAACTCCTCGCAAGGGGGCGGGACCAAGGACTCCTGGGTGCTGGAAGACTGATGTTAGGCCGGACCGCCAACGGCACCTTCTGGATGGCCCGCTATCTCGAGCGTGCGGAAAACACCGCGCGGCTGATCGAGGCGGGGTTCCGCATGGCGCTGACCCGCGATGCCGCCACCGCGCACGAGGAATGGCGCTCGGTCATCACCACTGTCGGCCAGACCGGGCTGTTCGAGGAACTTTACGGGCAGGACTATGCCGGAGACCGGGTGTGGAACTTCCTGCTGCGCGACAAGGGCAATCCCGGCTCGGTTCTGGCGATGATCGAGGCGGCGCGCAGCAATGCCCGCTCGGTCCGCACGGCCCTGACCCGCGAAGTGTGGGAAGCGGTCAACGAGACCTGGATGGTCCTGACCGAAGCGCTCAGCCGCCCGGTGCGCGAGGCGCTGCTCGGCCAGGTCCTCGCCACGATCCGGCGCCAAGCGACGCTGGTGCGTGGCGCCTTCGACGGATCGATGCTGCGCAACGAGGCCTACAATTTCAGCCGGCTTGGCACGTTCATCGAGCGCGGCGATAACACCGCGCGGATCCTCGACGTGAAGTATTACGTGCTGCTGCCGTCGGTCGCCTGGGTCGGGTCGAGCCTCGACAATGTCCAGTGGGAAAGCGTGCTGCGCTCGGTTGCCGGGGACCGGGCCTATCGCTGGCTCAATGCCGGAGCAATGGACCCGCGCGGGATTGCCGATTTCCTGCTGCTCGACCGGCGCTTTCCGCGCAGCTTGCATTTCTGCATCGACAAGCTGCGCTCCAACCTGGCCGGCCTGGCCCACGAATACGGGCATGAAAGCGAGGCGCACGAACTGATGCGAGGGCTGGGCACGCGGTTCCACGAAACGGGGATCGAGGGCATTTTCGATTTCGGCCTGCACGAATTCATTCAGGACTTCATCGCCGCCAACCAGCAGGTGGCCCAGGCGATCGAACGCGATTACCGGTTCTACGCATGAGGCTGCGGATCGAGCACACCACCCGTTATGACTTTGCCCAGCCGGTGGCCCACGGGCTGCAGCGCCTGCGCCTGACGCCCAAGAGCACGCACGGCCAGAAAGTGCTGGACTGGCAGATGCGGCTGACCGGAGCCGTGGCCGAAGTCGAGTACGAGGACCACAACCACAACCGCACGGTGCTGGTCTCGGTCGAGCCGGGGGCAACTTTTGTCGAGGTTCACTGCGAAGGACTGGTGGCAACCGCCGACAACCACGGCGTGCTGGGGCACCATTCCGGCCACATGCCGCTGTGGGCTTTCCTTGCCCAGACACCGCTGACCCGGCCGGGGCCGAAGGTCCGCGCGATCATGGCCGGGATCGACGTGCCGCGTGATGAGCCGCTGGCGCTGCTGCACCGCCTGTCCGCGCTGGTGCTGGAAGCGGTCGCCTATGTGCCGGGTGAGACCGACGTCCATACCAGCGCCGAGGAAGCCGCCACGATCGGGGCGGGGGTGTGCCAGGACCACGCCCACATCTTCATCGGCGCGGCCCGCGCGCTGGGCATTCCGGCGCGCTATGTCTCCGGCTATCTGATGATGGACGACCGGATTGAGCAGGAGGCAAGCCACGCCTGGGCCGAGGCGCATGTCGAGGGCCTTGGCTGGGTCGGGTTCGATGTCTCCAACGGGATCAGCCCGGACGAACGCTATGTCCGCGTCGCCACGGGGCGCGACTATGGCGAGGCCGCGCCGATTACCGGCATGTCCTATGGAGCTGGGGAAAGTCTGCTGGAAGTGCGGCTGGCGGTTGAACAGCAGCACGTAGAGCAGTAGGCCCGGTTCGGAAGGGGGACGTGCCCAAGTGACCTATTGCGTTGGAATGCTGCTCGATCGCGGGCTGGTGTTGATGAGCGACACCCGCACCAATTCGGGCGTCGACAACGTATCGGTGTTCCGCAAGATGCATTGCTGGTCGGTGCCGGGTGAGCGGATCATCACGATCATGACCGCCGGGAACCTCGCCACGACGCAGGGCGTGATCAGCCAGATCGAGGAACGCAACAAGGCCCATGCCGAGCGGCACAACTCGCTGCTTGAAGCCGACACGATGTTCCAGGTCGCCAGCATCGTCGGCAAGCTGCTGCGCGACACCATTGCCGCCAGTGACGCCCGCAACGGCGAGGAAGCGGCCGGCACCTTCACCGCCTCGATGATCGTCGCCGGCCAGATCAAGGGCGGCGAACCGCGCCTGTTCCTGGTCTATCCGGAAGGCAATTTCATCGAGGCGAGCTTCGACACGCCGTTCTTCCAGATCGGCGAGACCAAGTACGGCCGCCCGATCATCATCCGCGGGTACAGCCGCGACATGAGCTTTGAAGATGCGGTCAAGCTGCTGATGGTCAGCTTCGATTCGACCATCAAGGCCAACCTCTCGGTCGGCCTGCCGCTGGACCTGCTGGTGATCGAGGCGGGCCGGTTCGAACCCGCCCACCAGCGCCGCATTACCGCGCAGGATCCCTATTACCTGGCCGTTTCCGCCGGGTGGAGCGAAGCGCTGAAAAACGCCTTCCACTCGCTCCCTGACTATAGCTTCTACAACGAATGACCCATCCGGTCGCCGCGGTCGAACTGCCCCGCGGCACCATGCTTGATCGCTACCGCCTGCCTGGCGGCCATGTCGATTGCTATGTCCTTGAAGTGCCGCAGCCGGTCTCGCTGGCGCAGTTCATCACCGCCTTCTATTCCAGCACCGCTTTCGGCCCGGAACGCTGGCTGCTGGGGGCCTTGCTCGGCAAGCGCGCGACCGATCGGGACATTGCCGAGCTGGCCGCCGGCCAGACCACCCGTTTTTCGGCCTGGGGCGTGGAAGCGCGCAGCGCGGACCAGATCCTGTTGTGCGACTATCAGGGGCGGACCCGCTCGTGGTTGATGGCCATGCCGGTGCCGGGCGGCACCCGGCTGCATTTCGGATCGGCCGTGGTCCCGGCGCAGCGGCAGGGCGAGCGCAGGCTGTTCCGGGCGCTGCTGTGGTTTCACCGCTGGTATTCGGTGCAATTGCTGAGCGGCGCGGCCAGCCAGCTGGCGCGTTAACGGCAGAACCCGCTGCTGCTCAATTCCAGGTGTAGGTGATCGCGGTGCGCGGCGTTATAGGCCGGGCCGAGCACCACGCCGAAGCGCTTGCAGGCGCTGGCGTGGATGGTCTGGAAGAAGCGGCGCACTTGCGGCGACTTGTCGTTCCAGTTGCCGGCCACGGTGATCCGGCGGCCGTCGGCCAGCACGAACCCGGAAATGTCGATCGCATTGGCCGTGGCATGGGCGCTGCGGCGGCTCGATCCGGCGACGTTGCGGCAGTTGTAGCTGCCCATCGTTTCGATTCGCACGATCGGGCTGCCGAGGATCTGCTGCGCCGCGCGGTCCGCGCCGAACCGTGCCCAGGCGGCAAAGGTATCGGCCAGCGGGCAGGTGACCGGGCCAAGGTTGCTCAGCGCCAGCCGGGCATCGTCGCTTTGCAGCGCGCCCAGCCGGACCGTGCCGATAGTCGAGCAGCCGGCCCCGTAATACTGATCGGGCAGGGGGGTGAAATTGGCCTTCTTGGCACCGAGGTTGGCCAGGCAGGCGCGGGTTTCCGGGCGCACCGCCACCGGCTGGGCCGAGCGTTTGACCGCCGCTTCGCGTTCCGGCGCGCGGCCTTGCGGCAACATGCTGCACGCGCCCAGCAGGGCCAGCAGGGGCAGGGTGAGAAGAGCCTGACGCATGGTCCGATTCTGCCATTCGTTTGGTTAACGAGGGCTAGGGCAGAATGGTTAACATCGGGATAAGCACAGTTCCCGGGGCGGTTTCGCTTGACTTGCGGCGGCGCGACACTACCTGCGGCTCCGGGCCACGCGGTCCCAACGCCGCGCGTGCTCTCTGCAAGGAGAGACTACATGACTGCACAAATGCCGGCGCGCACTCCCGCGCGTCCGTTCTTTTCTTCCGGTCCCTGCGCCAAGCCGCCGGGCTATTCCCTCGACAAGCTGGCAACCGAATCGCTGGGGCGCTCGCACCGCGCCAAGATCGGCAAGACGCGTCTGCAGTATTGCATCGACCTGATGCGCGAAGTGCTGGGCCTGCCCGATACGCACCGCATCGGCATTGTTCCCGGGTCCGATACCGGCGCCTTCGAAATGGCGATGTGGACCATGCTGGGCGCACGTGGCGTCACTTGTCTGGCCTGGGAAAGCTTCGGCGAAGGCTGGGTGACCGATGCAGTCAAGCAGCTCAAGCTCGAACCCAAGGTCCACCGCGCCGATTACGGCCAGCTGCCGGACCTGTCGAAAGTCGATTTTGCCGATGACGTGCTGTTTACCTGGAACGGCACCACCAGCGGCGTGCGCGTGCCCGACGGCGAATGGATCCCTGAGGACCGCGAAGGCCTGACCTTTGCCGACGCGACCAGCGCGGTGTTCGCCTATGACATTCCGTGGGACAAGATCGATGTCGCCACCTTCTCGTGGCAGAAGGTGCTGGGCGGCGAAGGCGCGCACGGCGTCCTGATCCTGGGTCCGCGCGCGGTGGAGCGGCTGGAGGAATATACCCCGGCGTGGCCGCTGCCCAAGGTGTTCCGCCTGGTTTCCAAGGGCAAGCTGGCCGAAGGCGTGTTCAAGGGCGAAACGATCAACACGCCTTCCATGCTGGCAGTCGAGGACGCGATCTTCGCTCTGGAATGGGCCAAGTCGGTCGGCGGTCTGGAAGGCCTGAAGGCCCGCTGCACCGCCAATGCCGATGCGCTGAACAAGATCGTGGCCGAACGCGAATGGCTCAGCCATCTGGCCGAGGACAAGGGCATCCGTTCCAAGACCTCGGTCTGCCTCTCAGTCGAAGGTGCCGACGCGGACTTCATCAAGGCGATGACCGGCGCGCTGGAAAAGGCCGGTGCGGCCTATGACATCGCCGGGTACCGCGATGCCCCGCCGGGCCTGCGCATCTGGTGCGGTGCCACCGTCGATACCGCCGATATCGAGGCGCTCGGCCCGTGGCTCGACTGGGCCTACGCCGCCACCAAGGCCGCCTGATCCCTGCTTGCGGGCGCGCGATGGCGCGCGCCCGTTTCATTTCCCTGCTATTCGAGAAAGAGGCTTACCATGACCAAGCCCCGCGTACTCATTTCCGACAAGATGGACCCCAACGCCGCCCGCATTTTCGAAGAGCGTGGCTGCGATGTCGATGTCATCACCGGTGAAACCCCGGAACAGCTGATCGCCCGGATCGGCGATTACGATGGCCTGGCCATCCGCTCCTCGACCAAGGTGACCAAGGAAGTCCTGGCCGCTGCCAGGAACCTCAAGGTGGTCGGCCGCGCCGGCATCGGGGTGGACAATGTCGATATCCCGGCCGCTTCGGCCCAGGGCGTGGTGGTGATGAACACCCCGTTCGGCAACTCGATCACCACCGCCGAACATGCCATCGCGCTGATGTTTGCCCTGGCGCGCCAGATTCCGGAAGCCAACGCCCAGACCCAGGCCGGCAAGTGGCCGAAGAACGATTTCATGGGCGTTGAAGTGACCGGCAAGACCCTGGGCCTGATTGGCGCGGGCAACATCGGCTCGATCGTCGCCAGCCGTGCGCTTGGTCTCAAGATGAAGGTCGTCGCCTTCGATCCGTTCCTGACGCCGGAGCGCGCTCTGGAAATGGGCGTGGAGAAGGCCGATCTCGATACCCTGCTGGCCAAGGCCGACTTCATCACGCTGCACACGCCGCTGACCGACCAGACCCGCAACATCCTCTCGGCCGAGAACATCGCCAAGTGCAAGAAGGGCGTGCGGATCATCAACTGCGCGCGCGGCGGACTGATCGACGAAGCGGCGCTGAAGGAAGCGCTCGACAGCGGCCATGTCGCGGGCGCGGCGCTCGACGTGTTCCAGACCGAACCGGCCAAGGAATCGCCGCTGTTCGGCACGCCGAACTTCATCTGCACCCCGCACCTTGGCGCTTCGACCACCGAAGCCCAGGTCAACGTGGCGCTGCAGGTGGCCGAGCAGATGGCCGAATACCTGGTCACCGGCGGCGTCACCAACGCGCTCAACGTGCCTTCGCTCTCGGCCGAGGAAGCGCCGAAGCTGAAGCCCTACATGGCGCTGGCCGAACAGCTCGGCAGCCTGGTCGGTCAGCTCACCACCGGCTCGATCCCGCGGATTTCGATCCACGCCGAAGGCGCCGCCGCAGAGCTGAACATCAAGCCGATCGTTGCGGCCGTGCTGTGCGGGTTCCTGCGGGTGCAGTCGGCCACGGTCAACATGGTCAACGCCCCGTTCCTGGCCAAGGAGCGCGGGATCGAGGTGCGCGAAGTGCGGACCGAGAAGGAAGGCGATTACCACACCCTGATCCGCGTCTCGGTGAAGACCGACGCGGGCGAGCGGTCGGTGGCCGGCACGCTGTTCTCCAACCGTGAGCCGCGCCTGGTCGAACTGTTCGGGATCAAGGTGGAAGCCGAACTCGCCGGTCCGATGATGTACATCGTCAACGAGGACGCGCCCGGCTTCATCGGCCGGATTGGCACCCTGCTGGGTGAAGCCGGCACCAACATCGGCACTTTCAACCTCGGCCGCCGCGAAGCGGGCGGGGAAGCGGTGCTGCTGCTCTCGCTGGACAGCAAGCTGCCGGCCGAAGTGCTGGAACAGGCCAAGTCGCTGCCCGGCGTGAAGCGGGCGATGGCCCTGGCGTTTTGATGACCGTCTGATCCGGGTTCCGGTCGCGGGCCTATCGCCCCGGACCGGACCCGTGATCACGCGTTCGCCCCGGCGAAAATCGGCTGGACAACGGGCCGAGTTGCATGGGACTCCTGCGCCGGGTGAAACCGGCGGTAACGGGGGAAGCATGACCGGGAGAATTGCAGCTCAGCTTTGCGTGATTGCCTTTGCCGCCTTGCCGGCAACTGCTGCCTTGGCCAGCGATGGCGAGGGCATGCGGGCCTTCGGCAAGGGTGACTTTGCTGCTTCCGCCATCGCCTTTGCCAGCGAGTGCGAGCAGGGCGTGGTGAAGAGCTGCAGCTACCTTGGATTGCAGCATGAGCTTGGCAAAGGGGTGCCGCCTGATGCCGGCCGCGCGGCCCAGCTCTATGAACGGGCCTGCGCCGGCGGCGATGCCATGGCCTGCGCCGGCCTGGGCACGCTGCTCGAGGAGGGCCGAGGCCTCGCCCCCGACATCGAGCGCGCGGCGGTCCTTTACCAGAAGGGCTGCGACGGCGGTTTTGCCGCCGGCTGCGCCGCGCTCGGCCTGCTGTACGGCAAGGGTCAGGGCGTGCCGGAAGACTGGACGCGCGCTGCCGCACTGTTCCAGCGCGCTTGCGATGGCGGCATTGCCTCAAGCTGCGTCAACGCGGCCGTTGCCTATGAGAACGGCTGGGGCGTGCCGAAAAGCCGGGCCAAGGCGCTGGCCGCCTATCGCCGGGCAGTCAAGCTGGACCCGGATTCCACCGCCGCAGCCACTGCCCGGGCCGGGATTGAAGACCTTGGCGGAGAATAGGCGGCAAACTTTGCTCGACTAAGCTTGCTGGGCTTGGCTAAAGGCCCGCCATGGACTCCGATCGCGATCTGCTCCCCGAAGGCCTTGAAGACCGGCTGCCCGCCGCCGCCGCCGCTGCCGCGCGGGTGACGCGGGCGGTGATCGATGTGCTGGACGGCCACGGCTATGACCGGGTGCAGCCGCCGACGATCGAATTCGAAAAGTCGATGGCGAGCCGCATGGCCGGGGTCCAGCCGCGCCGGATGTTCCGGTTTGTCGATCCGGCCAGCTTGCGCACCCTGGCGCTGCGCAGCGACATCACCGTGCAGGTCGGGCGGATTGCCGCGACCGCGCTGGCCGAGCGGGCCCGCCCGCTGCGGCTGTGCTATGCCGGGCAGGTCGTGACCATCAAGGGCGACGGGCTCGATCCCACCCGCGAGCGGCTGCAGCTGGGCGCGGAGCTGATCGGTTCGGACAGCGTCGCCGCTGCCGGAGAGATCGTCGCCGCCGCAATCGAGGCGCTCAGCGCCGCCGGAGCGACCGGGCTGTCGGTCGATTTCACGCTGCCCGACCTGGTCGATACCCTTGCCGCCAGTGCCCTGCCGCTGGATTCGGACCGGATCGAGGCGGTGCGGCGCGAACTGGACGCCAAGGATGCCGGGGGCCTGGTCGAGGCCGGGGGTGAGGCCTATCTGCCGCTGCTGGCGGCCATCGGCCCGTTCGATGCGGCGATCGAGCGGCTGGCGGCGTTCGACACGGGCGGCGTGCTCGCTTCGCGGATAGCCGCCCTGCGCGATGTGGCGGCGCGGCTGGCGGGCAAGGCGCGGCTGACGCTCGACCCCAGCGAACGCCACGGCTTTGAGTACCAGTCATGGTTCGGCTTCACGATCTATGCCGATGGCCTGTCCGGCGCGCTCGGCCGGGGCGGTTCCTACCGGATCCTCGGGCTGGATGAACCGGCGATCGGCTTCTCGCTCTATCCCGATGCGCTGATCGACGCGCTCGCCGCGCGCGAAGCCGGGCGCGATACGCTGTTCCTGCCGCTCGGCCACGATCCGCAGGTTGCCGAACGCCTGCGCGCGATCGGCTGGCGTACCGTTGCCGCGCTCTGCGACGCCTGCGAGCCGGTCGCGCTGGGCTGCACCCACCGGCTTGAAGCCGGCGAAGCAGTGCCGGTCTAGCTTCCGAAGATCTTCTTCAGCCAGGCATCCACCACCGGAGTCGCGGCATAGGCCGGGTTGCCCAGCTGGCGGTTGATTTCGGCGTGGCCTTTCAGCCCGCGTCCCTCAAACTCCTGCCGTTCGGCCCGGGTGCCGCCCTTGCGCAGCGCTTCCTGCAAGGACTTGGACTGCGCCACCCCGTCCTGCCGCTGCACATGGATGATCAGGAAAGCCGGGGCATTGGGCGAGGCGGCGTGCAGCGTCGGCGATAGCGCACGCTGGCGGGCGGGGTCCGTGCCGAAGGCCTGGACATAGGTCTCGGCCATGAACTTGCCGCCCTCGCTCATCTGGCGGGGCACGTCATAGGCGGCACCGTCGATCGGGATCACCCCGTCGATCGCCGCGAAGGACAGGCCCGCACCCTTCAGGTAACTTTCGTCCGTGCCGACCAGCGCCACCAGATGCGCCCCGGCGCTGTGGCCCATCAGCACGATCCGCGCGGGATCGAAGCCCAGCCGCGCGGCATTGTCGATCAGGTAACGCACGGCTGCGGCAACGTCCGCGCCCTGCTGTTCCACCGTGGCATCGGGGACCAGGCGGTAGTTGATCGAGGCATAGGCATAGCCACTGGCGGTGTAGTGCGGGGCCTTCCAGTTGCCGTCGGCATTGTCCTTGCTGCCGCGCTTCCAGCCGCCGCCATGAACGAAGACGATCAGCGGCGCGCGGCGGTTGCCGTTGGCCGGGGGATAGAAGTCCAGCTCCTGCAAGCGGTGCTGGCCATAGGCCATGGTCTGCTTCTGCGTCGGCTGCGGCGCAGTTGCATCGGGTCTGCCACCGCCCAGCCGGTCGCGCAGGCGGCCACCGGGGCGGGCATCGGCCATGGATCCGGCCAGCATGGCTCCGGCGGCAAGGGTCAGGATCAGCGTTCTTTTCATCATGTTGCTCCCTTTGCCTCGCAGAATATTGCCAGAGCCTTGCCGCTCCAGCCGCAAATTGTCGCAGCTTGTCGCAGACCCCGCCTTGACTCGGCCCGGCCCGGCACCCTAGGGGCCGCACCGCACAGCGGGCCGATTGTTGGCCCACCGGTCCATCCCTCGCGCCGAGTCCTGTCGAAGGGCGCTTGCGGATCACCTGGCAGGGGCGGGACTCTATCCATGGCAAACGTAACCGTGATTGGCGCCCAGTGGGGCGATGAAGGCAAGGGCAAGATTGTCGACTGGCTGGCCAGCCGGGCGGACGCCGTGGTGCGGTTCCAGGGCGGCCACAATGCCGGCCATACGCTGGTGGTGGGCGATCAGGTCTACAAGCTGTCGCTGCTTCCCTCGGGCATCGTCACCGGCACGCTGTCGATCATCGGCAACGGCGTGGTGCTCGATCCCTGGCACCTCAAGGCCGAAATCGAGAAGCTGGAGGGGCAGGGCGTTGTCATCAATACCGACAATTTCGCCATTGCCGACAATTGCCCGCTGATCCTGCCGCTGCACCGCGATCTCGATGGCCTGCGCGAGGCGGCTGCCGGATCGGGCAAGATCGGCACCACCGGGCGCGGCATCGGCCCGGCCTATGAAGACAAGGTCGGCCGCCGCGCGATCCGGGTCTGCGATCTGGCCCACCTCGATGCGCTGGACAGCCAGCTCGACCGGCTCTGCGCCCACCACGATGCGCTGCGCGCCGGGTTCGGCCAGCCGCCGGTGGACCGCGCCGTGCTGCTCGCAGAACTCAAGGAAATCGCGCCGTTCGTGCTGCAATATGCCCAGCCGGTGTGGAAGCGGCTCAACACCGTGCGCAAAGCCGGGGCGCGGATCCTGTTCGAAGGCGCGCAGGGCGTGCTGCTGGATGTCGATCACGGCACCTATCCCTTCGTCACCAGTTCCAACACGGTCAGCGGCACGGCGGCCAGCGGTTCGGGCCTTGGCCCTGCCAGCACCGGCTTCGTGCTGGGAATTGTCAAGGCCTATACCACCCGCGTCGGCTCCGGCCCGTTCCCGACCGAACTGGAAGACGAAACCGGCCAGCGGCTGGGTGAGCGCGGCCACGAATTCGGCACCGTCACCGGCCGCAAGCGCCGCTGCGGCTGGTTCGATGCCGTGCTGGTGCGCCAGTCCTGCGCCATTTCCGGCGTGACCGGCATCGCCCTGACCAAGCTCGACGTGCTCGACGGGTTCGAAACGGTGAAGATCTGCACCGGCTATCGCCTGAACGGCAAGGTGCTGGACTATTACCCGGCCCACGCCGCCGATCAGGCCGCGGTCGAGCCGATCTACGAGGAAATGGAAGGCTGGAGCGGCACCACCGCCGGTGCGCGCAGTTGGGCCGATCTGCCCGCCCAGGCGATCAAGTATATCCAGCGCGTGCAGGAATTGATCGAAACGCCGGTGGCACTGGTCAGCACCAGCCCGGAACGCGAAGACACGATCCTGGTGCGCGATCCCTTCGTGGATTGATGCACCGGGCCTGCACAAAGAACTGACCGCGCGCAGGCTTTGCGCGGGCGCGGCAATCGGGCAGAAGCGGGTTCGGACAATAGCCGGATCCCACGCCCATGCTGCTTCGCGCCAGTGCCCTCGTTGCGATCCTCGCCTTCGCCGGATCGGCCGCGCCCGCGCCGCTGGCCTATCCGGAAGTGGACCGCATCCTGGTGGAAAAGGCGGCGCGGACCATGACGCTCTACGGCATCGATGGCTCGGTCCATACCATCCGCGGCATCCAGCTGGGCGATGCGCCGGTCGGCCCCAAGCAGTTCGAAGGGGATGAAAAGACCCCTGAAGGCCACTTCACCATCGACTATGGCAACCCGGACAGCGCCTATCACCTCTCGCTCCACATCGACTATCCCCGCGCCGAACATGTGGCCTATGCCAATGCCCAGGGGCGCAGCGCCGGGGGGATGATCATGATCCATGGCCAGCCCAACAGCCTGCCGCTGGGCCGCGTGCCGGGCGACTGGACCGACGGCTGCATCGCCGTCTCCAATGAAGAGATCGAGGCCCTGTGGGAGGCCGTGCCGAACGGGACGCCGATCGAAATCCGGCCGTGACCGCACTATCTTGCAGGGTGCGGCAGCTTGCGGCACATTTCCCCGGCAGACAGCAAGGCGAAGGGTTTTTCATGCGGATGTTCAGGCTGATGATGCCGCTTCTGGCGGTGCTCGGGGCCATGGCGGCAGCGGCACCGGCTCAGGCCATCACGCTGAAGGAACGGCTGGTGCTGGGCGCTCTCAACATGTGCTGGCAGGCCGAGGATGGCGCCAATCTCAACCAGTTGCTGGCCCAGAACGGCTTCGTCCGCGCGCCCGATACGCAACGTCCGATCTATTTTCGGATGGTGGGCGGCACGACCGTGATGTTCACCGCCTATTTCACGCGCGACAAGGCGGGGGAGAAGGAAAACGCCTGCCGGATCACCGCGCTCAAACCCCAGCTCGAAAGTCCCTGGACCCCGCGCCATGCGATTTTCGATGACTACCAGGGTCTGCTCAATCACCTGATCGGCGGGGCTCAGAAGATGGGCAGCGGATACCGCGTGCTGGCCCGCCGCGTGCCGGTTCCCGGTCGGCCCGGCCACCTGCGCACCCTGTTGCGGCTGGACGAAGGCGGCCGCGCCCGGATCATCCAGGTGGAGGAGGGGCCGACCTTCTACGAATTCATCTATTTCCATGCCGCGCGCGGCCTGGCCGATGATCCCGCCAACCTGGTCCGGATCGGCAATCCCCAGGCCCGGGCGCAGCTGCAATGGATGGTCGACGATTCGTGGGAAGTCGCATTCTGCAATCTCAACCCGCACAATTGCAGCACGCCCGAACAGCGCCGCCAGCGGGCCGAAGCCGAAGCTCGCGCCCGCCAGACCCGCGAGCCGATTCCCATTCCTTTCACCGGCATCGGGCGGATCGGATCGGGCGACAACCGGACGCCCGAGCAGCGCCGCAACGACAAGGCGTGGTGGGAAAACTATCACCGCTGCGGCAGCGGGAAATGCTGAACCCGATGAAGCTGCTCAGCTGCTGGTTGCCTCAACTGGATCGAGCATTTTCAACCGAACGATAGTCCTTCAGCACCCCGAATGTCGCGACGCCAAGCGCGGGAATTGCAAAAGCGGCTGCTGCATATTCAAGAAACATGGCGTAATGCTGGCTGGCAATGAAGGCTGCGATCTGCAGGGCGACAGCATTGGTGTGAAAACCGGTGAACCACACCGGCCAGAACTTGTCTGTCGAGACGACCAGAAAGACCCCCAGAAACCAGAGCGCCAGATCGATCGAGAAGGTGATCAGGGGCAGACCGCCTTCACCCTTTGCATCCCAGGAAAACATGGTTCCGATCGTGCAGGCCAGAAGCAGGAGAATGAATATTCTCTCGGTCATCCCTCCGACAATGACGAACACCGCCATGGCGGACAGCAGGAAGGCCCAAAATCCCAATGCTGCGATCATGTGCTTGTCCTGCCGTCCAACCGGTTTGGGGTCAGTTGCCCGCCAAAGCGGTTTCTGCGGTCTGGTCGACGCAACCCTTGACCGGATAAACCCCTCCCGGGCAGCCGAAATTCGTTTCACGCAGGTTGCTGCGTCCCTGAATGACATTGAGGTGGCGGACCGCAGTCGCCAGCTTTGCCCGGCTTTCGACCAGCCCACTGATCCCCGCCGACAGCGATTCCAGCAGTCCCTGGGTGGCGGCCATGGGCAAATCGGAGGCCGATGCCGCCTCGATCGAACTGGAGCAAAGGCGGCTCTGCATCAGCACCGCCATATCCAGCGCGGCGACCGAAGCCTGGGTATCCGCTGCCACCACTTGCCCCACTTGATGCTTTATATTGTGCACTGCGCGAACTCCTTCGAATTGATGCAGCCCGTCATCGCGCTGCCCGTTCTTCGTGCTAGGTATTTCACCGAGGCAACAGGCTGATTAGACCCGCAATGGTGGCAACCAGGGCAGAGAACAGCATCAATCCAAGCACTGAGATTTGTATAATCTGTTTAAATTTATCAGAAATATTTGCTTTGTTCGACTTGCCCCCAATTGGAGGTAGTTTCAGCCACGACTTCCGGCTTCTTTTGCTGTGAACGTTCTTTTTATCAGCTTCGACCAAGGCATCATCCGACCCGATCCGAAGTTCCGGCAGCCGATTTATCCTGTCCCATTCTTCAACGATTCGGGCCGCATCGACCCTGTTTACGGCTCCAATCTGGACAATGACTGCCCTGATGTGATTATCGACCGTTGACGGCGATATGTTGAGCGATCTTGCAATCTCTTTCGAATTAAAGCCCTTTGAAACCAACAGCATACATTGCCGCTGCCGTTCTGTAAGGGCAGATATGCCGTCCCTTATATTAGGATCGATAAATGCAAATTTGGACATTTCGGACATAGATTGCCGAAATGCGCGTGAAATGCACGTGTTAGTTTATTGCCAAATCGACTGCCTAGGCAGATTATCTAGTTAATCCCTCCGGCTTGAGCGGAAGGCGGAATTGTCTGATGCCGACCGGGCGAAAGGGCGGATTAGCCATAGCTCCGGAGGGTTCGTTTCGGCGAGGGGCGTCGGGACGATCTGCTATCAGTCAGGCACAAGCCAAACCCGCCATAACCCTTGATTCGCGGCTGAAAGGAATACCAACCTGGAAAGAGGATGAAGCTGGATACTCGAGTGTCATTCAATCGGCGGATCAATGGAGTTGATCACATCTTCAATGGCTATTGACCAGCAAAATAATGTTCTTTAAATGTTCCTTGCTAAAGGGGGTGAGAATGTCGATCGTCGATTTCAGCTATACTGTTGCGACGGATGAAAGCGCCGGGTTGCCCCTGACCATGACCCTGTCGATTTTCGCCAACCGGGATCATGTTCGCGCCTTGCTGCGCGACGATGCGGCCGCGGCTGGTTTCCGGATCGGGGAAGCGGCCGGGATTGCCGCCTTGCTGGATGGCGATGCGCGGCCGCTGGGGGATGTGGTGCTGGTCGATTGCCCGCAGGTCGATGGCGCGGTGCTGGCGGCCCTGTCGCGGCTGGATCTGCGCGCGGCCACGTGCGGGACCCAACTGGTGGTATCCACCACGGTGGAGGCGCTGGATGACGTGTTCGGCTGCCTCGATCTGTCCGGAGCGCAGATCCTGGTCGATCCCTCGCGGGCGGAACGGGTGCTGGCGCTGGGCCGGGTCCTGGCGCAGGTGCCGCGCCTCAGGGTGCGTGAACTGTCGGACGAGGACCGGCTGTCGCTGCTGCGGCTCAGCGAGCAGGTCAGCCAGATTGCCGCCCGGCTTGACCAGCTCGCCCCGCCGCTGGAACAGGGGCGTGACGGGGACAGCCTGTTCCGGTTTGAAAGTCCGCGTCCGGCCTATGCCGCCGCGGCTGACGGCGATCCGGGGGACCGGCTGGTGCGTGCCGCCCGTCCGCCGTTGCCCGATCCGCGGCTGGTCCGCCGGATCATCCGCCAGCGCCAGCTGCGCGCGCGCTTCTTCGATGGCGATCTGTTTGCCGATCCGGCCTGGGACATGCTGCTGGACCTGACCGCCGCCCGGGCCGAGCATACCCGTGTTTCAGTCACGTCCCTGTGCATTGCCAGCGGCGTTCCGCCGACCACGGCGCTGCGCTGGATTGGCCAGATGACCGAATCCGGGCTGCTCCAGCGGGTCGAGGACGAGGCCGACCGCCGCCGCGCCTTCATCGCGCTGACCGACAAGGCCGCCGATGCCATGGCCCGCTATTTCGCCGAACTCGGCACCAATGCGGCACGGCTTATCTAGGGGGCTTTCCCAAGCGAAGCAGTTCGGCTAGGGGCAGCGGCCTTGGCAAACTGCCGGGGCGCTTAGCTCAGTTGGTAGAGCATCTCGTTTACACCGAGAGGGTCAGCGGTTCGAGCCCGTTAGCGCCCACCAGTTTCCGGAATCAGAAGATGTCCGGGGGACATCTTCCCGGAAACTCCCGAGCGACAGCGAAGGGGACCCGGCGCGGCGTTAGGCTGCCGGTCCCGGCCCAAGCTGAGTCCGGGGGACATCTTCCCGGAAACTCCCGAGCGACAGCGACGGGGACCCGTTACTGTCTTTCCGCAATCAGCTTCAGCGTCTCCGCATCGCCCCATTCGCGCGGGCCGTAGATCCGCCAGACCTCGCGGCCCTGGGCGTCATACAGGATCGTCGCCGGCAGGGTTTCCGCGCCATAGTGAAAGGCGAGGTCGTTCTTCGGATCGAGCCACGGCTCCAGCCGGGTCACGCCGCGCTGCTTGAGGAACTCTCCGGCCTTCTCCGGCTGGCCTGAATCCTGGCTGATCGTCAGCACCTTCAGCTTGCCGGCCTGGCTGGCGGCCAGCTTGTCGAGCGCGGGCAGTTCGGCAACGCAGGGCGCGCACCAGGTGGCCCACAGATTGACCAGCACCGGCTGGCCGATCAGCGAGCGCATGGCCAGCTGCTTGCCCGCCGGATCGGAGAAGGTGAAGTCCGGCATTTCGCTGCCCTTGCGGCTGCGGTCGGCCTCGCCCGCCTTGACGGGTGCGGCGGGGGAAGCGGCGGTGGACGCTTGCGGTTGCGCCTCCTGCCCGGTTTGCCTATCGCACCCGGCAACAAGCACGGCAGAGCCAAGGATTGCGGCAGTGAGCAAACGGGAAGACAGCACGGGCAGCTCCAATTCGATGTGGGGCGGGCGGTTCGCCGAAGGACCGGCCGCGATCATGCGTGAAATTAATGCCTCGATCCCCTTCGACAAGGCTCTCTGGCGGCAAGACATCGCCGCGTCAAAGGCCCATGTGGACATGTTGGCAGCGCAAGGGATCGTCTCGGCCGAGGATGCCGCGCTGATTTCCGGCGGTCTCGATCAGGTCGCCGCCGAGTATGAAGCAAACGGGGTTCCGGAAAACTGGGACCTGGAAGACATCCACATGACCACCGAAAGCCGGCTGGCCGAGCTGATCGGCCCGGCGGCCGGGCGGCTCCACACCGCGCGCAGCCGCAACGATCAGGTCGCCACCGATTTCCGCCTGTGGGTGCGCGAGGCGATGGATCAGGCCGATGCCGGCCTGAAGGCGCTGCAGGTTGCGCTGGTTACCCGCGCGGGCGAACATGCCGCCAGCATCATGCCCGGCTTCACCCATCTGCAGACCGCCCAGCCGGTCACCCTGGGGCACCACCTGCTGGCCTATTACGAGATGGCCGCGCGTGACCGGTCGCGCTTTGCCGATGCGCGCACCCGGCTGAACCAGTCTCCGCTGGGTGCGGCGGCGCTGGCCGGCACCGGCTTTCCGATCGACCGCCACCGCACCGCGGCCGCGCTGGGGTTCGACGGCCCGACCCGCAACAGCCTCGATTCGGTATCCGACCGCGATTTCGCACTCGATTACCTGATGGCGGCGGCGCAGACGGCGCTGCATCTTTCGCGGCTGGCCGAGGAATTGATCATCTGGGCCAGCCAGCCGTTCGGCTTGGTCACTCTGCCGGACAGCCTGTCCACCGGCAGTTCGATCATGCCTCAGAAGAAGAACCCCGACGCGGCGGAACTGGTGCGCGGCCATGCCGGGCGGATCGTCGGCTGCCTGACCAGCCTGATGATCACCATGAAGGGCCTGCCGCTGGCCTATTCGAAGGACATGCAGGACGATAAGCCGCCGGTGTTCGAAGCGGCCGGCCTGCTGACCCTGTGCCTTGCCGCGATGACCGGCATGGTCGAGGGCGCGGCGTTCCGCACGGAACGGATGCGCGCCGCGGCAGAGCTGGGCTATGCCACCGCTACGGATCTCGCCGACTGGCTGGTGCGTCAGGCTGGCATTCCCTTCCGCGAGGCGCACCACATCACCGGCGCGGCGGTGAAGCTGGCCGAAAGCAAGGGGCTGGCGCTTGATCAGCTGGCCCTGACCGACCTGCAGGCGATCGACGCGCGGATCGACGAGCGGGTCTTTGCCGCGCTTTCGGTCGAGGCATCGGTGGCTGCGCGCGCCAGCTATGGCGGAACCGCGCCCGATCAGGTAAGGGCGCGGGTGGCCGAAGCGCGCGTGGCGCTGGGCCTGGAGTGAAGCCGATGCGCCGCCTGCTGCCCGCCCTGTCTGCCTTGGCCCTTGCGGCCTGTGGCCAGAGCGCGCCGCTCAAACCCGCGGCGGGTGAGCGGCTGCCGGTCGCGCCCTATGGCCGCGAGGGGCGGGAAACGGCGGAAAACCTGCTGAAACCCGCGCCGCAATCGGCGCCTGAGCGCAGCGTCGAACTGCGAAAACGGTCGGAAGAGCGTCTGCAAGACCCCTTCGATCTGCCCCCTTCCGACGACGAGTAATTTCCCATGGACCATTTCGCTTACCGCAACGGCGTTCTCCACGCCGAAGACCTGCCGCTGACCGCCATTGCCGAAGCCGTCGGCACCCCGGTCTATGTCTATTCGCGCGCCACGCTGGAACGCCATGCGCAGGTGTTCCGCGATGCGCTGTCGATCCTGCCGCGCGTCCACATCGCCTTCGCGATCAAGGCCAACCCGAACCTGGCCGTGCTGCGCGTGATGCAGCGCGAAGGGCTGGGCGCCGATGTCGTCTCCGGCGGGGAAATGGCCCGCGCGCTGGCCGCCGGGATCCCGGCCGAGGACATCGTCTTTTCCGGCGTCGGCAAGCAGCACCATGAAATGATCGCCGGGCTTGAAGCGGGGATCGGCCAGTTCAACCTGGAAAGCGAGGAAGAAGGCATCGAGCTGGCGGAACTGGCCGCCGGGCGCGGCCTGACCGCGCGCTGCGCGCTCAGGGTCAATCCGGATGTCGATGCCCGCACCCATGCCAAGATCTCGACCGGCAAGGCCGAGAACAAGTTCGGCGTGCCGATCGACCGGGGCGTGGAAATCTACAGCCGCCTCGCCGCGCTGCCGGGCCTCGACATGCGCGGAGTGGCGGTTCACATCGGCAGCCAGCTGAGCGAGCTGGAACCGTTCGAGGAAGCCTTTGGCAAGGTCGGCGCGCTGATCGCGGAGCTGCGCGCCGCCGGGCAGAGCGTGACTCATGCCGATCTTGGCGGCGGGCTGGGCGTGCCGTACCGGCCGGGCGAGGTCTTCCCCTCACCGGAAGAATACGCCGCGATGGTCGCGCGGGTGACGGCGGACTGGGACGTGACGCTGATGTTCGAACCCGGCCGGGTGATCTGCGGCAATGCCGGGGTGCTGCTGACCCGGGTGGTGCGGGTCAAGCGCAGTTCCAACCAGGTGCCGTTCGTGGTGGTCGATGCGGCGATGAACGATCTTGCCCGTCCGGCGATGTACGGCGCCTGGCACGATTTCGACGCGGTGAAGCCCACGGGCGAGAAGATGACCGCCCATATCGTCGGCCCGATCTGCGAAACCGGCGATACCTTTGCCATGAACCGCGAGATCGACGCGATCGGCGTGGGCGATCTTGCCGTGTTCCGCACCGCCGGGGCCTATGGCGCGACCATGGCCAGTTCCTACAACAGCCGCGGCTTCGTGGCCGAAGTGATGGTCGATGGCGACAAGTGGGCCGTGGTGGCCGACCGGATCCTGCCCGAAGCGATCACCGCGGCCGAGCGCGTGCCGGACTTCCTGGACTGAGGACCCATGCACTCGCTGCCCCTGTTCCACCGCCTGACCGGCCAGAAGGTGATCCTGCTGGCCGAGGGCGAGGCGGGGGAGGCCAAGCGCCGCCTGCTGGAGCGCGCCGGGGCGGTCTGCGTAGGCGAGGACGATCCCGACGCGCGGCTGGCCTTCATCGCGCTGGACGAGCCGGAAGCTGCCGCCGCCCGGCTCAAGGCGCGCGGGCTGCTGCTCAACGTCACCGATGTGCCGGAACTGTGCGACTTTACCGTGCCGAGCCTGCTGGAACGCGGGCCGGTGCTGGTTGCGGTCGGCACCGGTGGAACTTCGGCCGGCCTGGCCAAGGCGCTGCGGCTGCGGCTCGAAACCCTGCTCCCGGCCTCGCTCGGCGTTCTGGCCGAAGCCTTGCAGGCCGCGCGCGGGGCGATGCGGGTGCGCTGGGCATCAGGTGCGGAGCGTCGCCGCGCGCTCGATGCCGCGCTGGCCGAAGGCGGCGTGCTCGATCCGCTTGATGCCGGCAGCGCGGCGCGGGTCGCGGGCTGGCTGGCCGGCGGGGCGGACGGTGCGGGCGGGACCTTCGAATTCACCGTGACCGGTGACGATCCCGACGATCTGACCCTGTGCCAGGCCCGCTGGCTGGGCGCGGCCGATCTGGTCGCGTTCGAACCCGGTGTGGCGGGCGCGATCCTGACCCGGGCGCGGGCCGATGCGGCGCGGCTGGAGCTGGAACCGGGGCAGATGCCCGATCAGGCGCTGGGCCTGACCGTGATCATCCGGCGGGGCTGAGCAGCAGTTTCATCTGCGCCAGCGCAATCGGCTTGGTCCGGTCTTCCTGCCAGGCCTCGGCATTGACCAGCGCAACCCGGCGGCCGGCGCGGGTCACAGTGCCGCTGGCATAGGTGCGCTGTTCGGTGCCGCCGCGCATGAATTCCACCTGGACGTTGACCGGCTTCAGCTTCATCGCTTCGCCCCTGCGGTCCAGTTCGGCCCGCAGCGCGGCAATCGCGGCCATTTCCATCAGCCCGCTGATCGCGCCGCCGTGCAGAAAGCCCGGGCGGCCCATCACCCGCTCGCCAAAATCCATGAACAGCACCGGCAGGCCGTCCTCGTCATGGTCGATCGCGATGCCGATGCCGTCGGCATAGGGGGGCAGGTCGGTGCCGATCACAGGTAGGTTCCGTGGGTTGCCATGAAGGTGCCGGTGACATGGGCGATCGGATCGTCCGGATCGCCATCGTGGGCAATGCCGCGGATGAAGCTGATCGTCCGGGTCAGCTTGTAGCATTCGCCATGCCCGATCACCGTCCGCCCCGGCACGGCCGCGCGCATGTAATCGACCCGCAGGTCCAGCGTGGCGTGGGGGACGAAGCGGCGGCACAGGGTCCACACCGACATCGAGGTGGCATTGTCCATCAGGCTGATGATCGGGCCGGAAGCCAGCACGCCGGTTTCGGCCACGCCGACCAGTTCCTCGCGCCAGGGCAGGGCCAGTTCGACCCAGTCGGTGCCATGGGCGTGATAGGTCAGCCCCAGCCAGCCGCCGTGGCCGTGACGGGTCATCAGCCGGGCCGCCTTTGACGGATCGAACACGAAATCGGCGGGCAGGTCGTGCAGGCTCTTGGGCTCGCTCATGGGCATTCCTCTGCTGCCGGCGCGGACCGATTACAATCTTTTAATTT